>Ga0214919_10002851_pt1 | contig 26733 bp, 26 predicted proteins | sample LL1503_MetaG_FD_177994 | JGI IMG/M metagenome (GOLD analysis project Ga0214919, IMG submission 177994) | Freshwater microbial communities from Lake Lanier, Atlanta, Georgia, United States - LL-1503 | ecosystem: Environmental > Aquatic > Freshwater > Lake | place: USA: Georgia | collected...
CATTGAGCAAACGTCTGAAACTGCTGGTACTGGCATCTTTGCGCCGCATCAAGGTCAATTTATGTTGAACCAAAGGGTGCGAGATCACATGAACAAAAGAATCTGGTTGCATAGGCTTTTACAAAAGTATCTTGGAGATTGTCGCTTCAAATGGGTTTTTCACACCAAGCATGGCTCGGCCCTTATTTGGTGCCATCACCCTATCGTTTACCCTAGTACTGCACCCATTTTGTGCGGTTAATTCCAGAATTCAGCACCGATTGAATGCAATTTCGATTATCTTTGCATACAAACAGGCCTTCAACGCTTGGCACTGTGATTGCTAGGGAAAAACATGCCTCTCACCCACCAGACCAAAGACAACACGCTAGAGTTAGTTGCATTGTCCAAGCATTACAGCGCAGACAGCATTGCAGTCGACAGCATCGACCTTAAAGTGCCCACCAACCATTACTGCTGTTTGCTTGGGCCATCGGGTTGTGGAAAGACCTCTACCTTGCGAATGGTTGCGGGGCACGAGGAAGTCACGTCCGGTGATGTTATTTTGGGTGGTCGCAACATCACCAACGCTTCCGCAGCCGAACGCGGAACTGCCATGATGTTCCAAAGCTATGCTTTGTTTCCCCACCTGAATTCATTGGATAACGTGGCATTCAGTTTGAAGATGCGTGGTGTTGCTAAAGCGGAGCGTCACCAGCGTGCGCACGCCTTGTTAGAGCGCGTCGCTATGCAGGCGTATGCCCAGCGTTTCCCCTCCGAGCTTTCCGGTGGTCAGCAACAGCGTATTGCTTTGGCCCGCGCCCTGATCATGGAGCCCCGCGTGCTTCTTCTTGATGAGCCTTTGTCTGCCCTTGACCCTTTTCTGCGCATACAAATGCGGGCTGAATTGCGTCGCTGGCAAAAAGAACTGGGTCTCACCTTCATACACGTGACGCACTCGCAAGAAGAAGCCATGGCTTTGGCTGACACCATGGTGGTGATGAACCATGGGCGCATTGAGCAATCGGGCACTCCCCAAGAGGTATTCAACAAGCCTGCCTCTGAGTTTGTAGCCCGTTTTATGGGCGGGCATAACCTGGTGAAAACATCGCAAGGTTTGGTCGCTGTTCGCAGCGACAAAATCCATGTGCACGAATCATCTGACGCAGGCAGCCAGCCTAGCGTGCGTGCGTCTTTGCTCGATATTGAATTTCAAGGCAGCTACTGTTTGTTGGCATTCCAACCACAGGGCACTGATGTTGAAAGTATGAGTGTTATGTTGCCCGAGTCACAAGTGAAGTCCCATTGGCATGCTGGTCAAACCTACCATTTGCAGTGGCATGAAGTTGATGCTCATATGCTAAGCCACGCTTGATTTCTCCATTCCCATCGCCGCCTGACGATCTCAGGTTTTTTAACCCAGTAAAAGGAAGACCATGAAAGACGTAAAACCCTCTGTAGATCAAGTGGCGACAGACCGCCGTGCAGTGTTGAAAGGCACTGCAGCCATTTTGGCCAGTGGCATTTTCCCTTCAGTACATGCCAGTGAAAAGATTGTGTTGCGCTACCTTGGTACGGCTGTCAACCAAGATAAAACCATTGCTGAAAAATTCAAAGCGGATACAGGTATTGAAATTCAATACGTGGCCGTCACCACAGATGATGTGACCAAGCGCGCTGTCACTGCACCCAATTCCTTTGACTTGATCGACACCGAGTATTTTTCGTTGAAGAAAATCGTTCCAACAGGTAATTTGTTGGGTATCGATACCAAACGTATCAAAAACGCTGACAAGATCACCACTTTGTTTACCAAAGGCGAAGTGGCTGGTAAAAAAGTGGGCGACCAAGGAACTGCGCCCAAGAAAGTCATGTACTTGGACAAACCCGACAGCAAAACCTTCTCTGCCACTCCCACACAGTACATGACTTTGATTCCTACGGTGTACAACGCTGACACACTGGGCATTCGTCCTGACTTGATCAAGCGCCCCATCAATTCATGGGCCGAGTTGCTCAACCCCGAGTTCAAAGGCAAAGCAGCGATTTTGAACATCCCATCCATCGGCATCATGGATGCCGCCATGGTGGTGGAAGCCAAGGGCATTTACAAATACCCCGACAAGGGCAACATGACCAAGGCTGAAATCGACCTGACCATCAAGACCTTGATCGAAGCCAAAAAAGCAGGTCAATTCCGTGCACTGTGGAAGGACTTCAACGAATCCGTCAACCTGATGGCTTCCGGTGAAGTGGTGATTCAGTCTATGTGGTCGCCTGCCGTGACTGCCGTTCGTACCAAAGGTATTGACTGCGTCTTCCAGCCTTTGAAAGAGGGATACCGCGCATGGGCTGCAGGCTTTGGTGTACCCAAGTCTGTGACTGGTAAAAAAGCCGATGGCGTGTACGAGTTCATCAATTGGTTCTTGGATGGTTGGGCTGGTGCTTACCTGAATCGCCAAGGCTATTACAGCGCCGTGCTCGACACCGCCAAAGCCAAAATGGAAGCCTACGAGTGGGCTTACTGGATGGAAGGCAAGCCTGCCGCCAAAGACATCAAGTCTCCCAATGGTGACTTGCTGGCCAAGGCAGGCAGTGTGCGTGACGGCGGCAGCTATGAAACCCGCATGGGTGGCATCGCTTGCTGGAATGCCGTGATGGACGAAAACGAGTACATGGTCAAGAAATGGAACGAGTTCGTCGCCGCTTGATGAACCCAGACTGACATGTCTACACAGCAGATCACCACTACGTCGTCATCCCCACCTTGGCGGATTTCGGCGCTATGGCAAGCCACGCCGTATTCATTGGTGTTTCTGCTGTTTTTTTTGATTCCCTTGGGACTGATCTTCATGGTCAGTTTCTGGGAATTCAATGAATATGAAATGATCCCCACCTTCACACCGCACAGTTACTTCAGCATTTTTGAAGGCTGTTCACGTTTGAATGACTATGGCGATGTCTGTGTGACTTTGAAAACCTATTGGTCGACGATCAGCATCAGCTTGATGGTATGGGCCATCACCTTGGTATTGGGTTTTGCAATTGCCTATTTTTTGGCTTTCTGTGTGGAATCGTCCTCAACACAGACTTTGCTGTTTGTGTTGTGTACCGTTCCCTTTTGGACATCGAACGTCATTCGCATGATTTCGTGGATACCTTTGCTAGGGCGAAATGGGCTGGTTAACCAAACTTTGTTAGGTATGGGCTTGGTGAATCAACCCGTAGAGTGGTTGCTGTTTTCAGAATTCTCTGTGGTGTTGGCCTTTGTGCATCTTTACACCATGTTCATGATCGTGCCTATTTTTAATTCCATGATGCGCATAGACCGTTCTTTGATTGAGGCTGCATACGACACAGGTGCCTCGCCTTGGCAGACTTTATGGAATGTCATCGTGCCTTTGTCCCGCACAGGCATCATCATTGGTTCTATTTTTGTCATCACCATTGTGATGGGCGACTTTGTCACCATAGGCGTGATGGGCGGGCAGCAAATCGCATCGGTTGGCAAAATCATTCAGGTGCAAACATCCTTCTTGCAGTTTCCCTTGGCGGCTGCCAATGCAGTTATTTTGTTGCTGGTGGTGTTGATGATCATTTGGGGTCTCACCCGCCTCGTGGATATTCGCAAGGAACTGTGAGTTATGTCGAATATTTCTTACGCGCGTAAAAGACCTGCAGGGTTTTGGGGTTTGCTGGCTGTCTTTACAGCATTTGTGCTTTTTTTATACGGCCCCATGATCACTATTTTTATTCTCAGTTTTCAAGGCCCAGAAGGGGGACTGACCTTTCCTTTGCGCGGTATTTCTCTGCATTGGTTTTATAAATTGGCTGAAGGCTTAGGCGTTGTCGATATTGGCGCTGCTTTCAAGCGTTCCTTGTTCTTGGGTTCTGTTGTCATGGCGTTGACCATGCTGATGTCTGTATTGGCTGGGTTGGCTTTTAGAAAAAAACTTCGTGGCGGCGATGCCCTTTTTTATGTCACTGTAGCCAGTCTCATCATGCCATCCATCATCGTGTCTCTGGGCATTGGTCTTCAATTTCGCTTGATGGACACTGGTATCAAATCTTTTCTTGAAGCTTGGGGCATGAGCGAGACGCTGGAGAATTTCGGTACCTCCCTTGGATTGTTTACATCCGCCATGGGTGCCCACCTCACATGGACTTTGCCGTTTGGCTTGCTCATCATGTTTGCAGTCTTTAACCGTTTCAATCCTGCGTATGAGGAAGCCGCGCAAGATTTGGGTGCGACACCATGGCAGACATTTAGGCACGTGGTTTTCCCCCTCATCGCTCCTTCGGTCGTGGGCGTGGGAATGTTTGGCTTTACGTTAAGTTGGGATGAAATCGCACGCACCTCGCAAGCAATTGGCGACGTGAATACCTTGCCACTTGAATTGCAAGGATTGACAACCACAGTCACCAATCCCGCGATCTATGCGCTTGGCAGTGTGACAACTTTGATTTCATTTGTGGTGATTGGTGTTGCGCTGAGCACCAGTGCTTGGTTGCGCAGGAGACGCGGATGAGCAGTCCGGTGCTCAAGGAATTTCAGGCGGTGTGGAGTGATCAAGCCATTTACGAGCGAATTGTAGAGTCGGTGTTAGACCATCGTTTGCCACCTGGTACTCGTCTCACAGAAGATCGGTTGTGTGGAATTTTTGGTGTTTCTCGCACCCGTATCAAACCCATATTGGTGCGCTTGGCAAATGAACGCATCATCACCCTCACGCATAACCGCGGTGCCTCGGTGTCTCAACCCACGCAGCAAGAATCGATAGAGGTATTTGAAGCACGGCGACTGATAGAACCCGTGTTGGTTCTCAGGTTTATGGAGAGGGCAAACGCCCACGATATTGCACATTTGTCGCGAATGATCAACCAAGAAGGCGAGGCTCAGGAGGCGGGGGACTGGCATAAAGCAATTCGTTTGTCGGGTGAATTCCACTTGTATATCTCTGAAATTGCTGGCCATGAAACCTTTGGTCGCATGATGCGCGAATTGATTTCTCGAAATTCGCTGATTCTCATGGCTTGGGGCTCACGCGACCCCAGTTTGCGCAGGCAGCATGCGGCTTGTGGGTGTCAGGAGCATAAAAAACTGCTAGATGCGATTCGTCTTCGCGATCCTGTTGAGGCGCCCAAGCAAATGATTGCACATCTTCATACCATTGAGAGTCAAATCAATTTCACTTTGGTCCATGTGCAATCTGTCGATCTCGAGCAACTTTTGCAAGACTGATTGCTTATGCGGCATTTATTGGTCATCAACCCCAACACAGGCCAAGCCACTACCCAACGATTGCATTCGCATTTACAAACCTTGTTGCCTAGCGATGTAGCTTTAGACTGTATCAATGCCCGCTTCGGTGCGCCATATATTGCTTGTGAGGCCAGCCACGCCGTAGCCAGTCATGCATTGCTTGATGCGTGGTCTCACCATCTTCTTACCCATTCGTCTTCACCTGATGGTGTCATCATCGCGTGCTTTGGCGATCCTGGTCTGTTTGCGCTGCGCGAGGCCAGTGCCGCTCCTGTCACAGGGCTTGCAGAAGCCTCATTCATACAAGCCTCTCGGCTAGGGGCATTCGCCATCGTGACTGGTGGTGCGCGTTGGAAACCTATGCTAGAGCGCCTTGCCTTATCGCTGGACTTTGCTTCACAGTTGCAGCATATTGAATTGGTACGAGAAACGGGTGCGCAGTTGTTGGCCGACCGAGAACTGGCTTTGCGTATATTGGGAGAAGCTTGCGTTAAGGCTGCTCAAAAAGGCGTGAATGCTGTGATTTTGGGTGGCGCAGGATTGGCAGGCTACGCAAAGGATTTGCAGTCTGTTTGCCCTGTACCTTTGATTGACAGTGTATCTGCTGGTTTAGCGCTGTATCTTGACAATGCCATGCCTCCAGCCAGCCGTATCACCAACGGTTTTGAGCCAGTTTGGACTGGCTTGCCAGATCACATGACGGTAAATTGAACCGTTTTTGACAGCGCAAGGGTTATTGCAAAAGATCTGCCAGAGTCCGTGCGATAACTTTGGTGGCTCGACGCAGGTCTTCTAAGTCAATGCGTTCATCCGCGCGTTTGGCATGCGATTCCAACACCGTTCTCGGGCCTGCACCGTAAATAACACCGGGAATGCCACGTTCTACATACAAACGGACATCGGTGTACAAAGGGGTTCCCAAGGCGGGTATGGGCTCGCCAAAGAGTTCACTGGCGTGCTTTTGCAAAGCCTCAACCAGCGGCTTGTTGCCAGGTAAAGGTTTCATAGCGTGGGCCATGAGCATACGCCTGACATCGATATGGATAGCATGTGCGGCATCACGTTGGTTGTTGTAAGAAGCCACAGCTTGTACCAAGACTTGGCGAATAGAAGCTTCCACTTCCACGGGGTCTTCTTCGGGGATCATGCGGCGGTCTAACTTGAAAACCACGGTACCTGGAATCACATTGGTATTGGTGCCACCTTCAATCAAACCCACATTCAAATAAGGATGGCTGATACCTTCCACGGCAGAGGTGATGTGCCTATACAAACTGTTTTGAGCATACAAAGCATTTAAGAGCGCAACAGCGCCTTGTAAAGCATCAATACCGCTGTCAGGTATGGCCGCATGGGCCATTTTTCCGTGAACAGTGACCTCCATTTGCAGGCAACCGTTGTGTGCGGTGACCACTTGGTAACTAAAGCCTGCCGCAATCATCAAATCTGGCTTGGTGTGGCCATGGGATAACAGCCAGCCTGGGCCGACCTCTCCACCAAATTCTTCGTCATAGGTGAATTGCAACTCCACTTGTCCTTTGCTGGGTTTGGCAACGGCCTCTAAGGCGCGGAGCGCAAACGTAAAGGTTGAAAAATCGCATTTGCTCACGGCGGTGGCTCGTCCATACATCTTGCCATCAACTATCTCTCCGCCGTAAGGGTCATGCGTCCAGCCTTCTCCTGGGGGGACTACATCTCCATGGGCATTGAGGGCAATCACCAACCCATCACCGTAATGTCGCTTGACAATCAAATTGGTGATCGAGGTTAAGCCTTGGGCTTTCACTTCAACCTCAGGGACTTCAAAGCGCTGACAAGTCAAACCCATGTGCGAAAGCAACTCGGCAGTTCGCAAAGCGTGGGGCGTGTTGTTTCCGGGTGGCGTATCGGTAGGTACACGAACCAACTCTTGCAAGAACCTCACTTGCTCATCGAAATGTGTATCTATCCATTGGTCAAGTTGGTTGTATAGGTTCACTTGTTGTCCTGGTAAGGGTGGTGTTGCTTCCAATGCTTGGCGATGTCAATGCGTTTGCAAATCCATACGCGGTCAAACTTGGCAATGTGGTCTAAAAATTTTTGCAACGCCACGATGCGTCCAGGGCGTCCTAATAAGCGGCAATGCATACCGACGCTCATCATTTTGGGGGTATCTGCGCCTTCAGCATAAAGCGCATCAAAGCTGTCACGCAGGTAAATGAAAAAATCTTCTGCTTGAGAAAAGCCTTGCGGCAAAGAAAACCGCATATCGTTGGTGTCTAAGGTATAGGGAACCACCAAATGCGGTACCACTTCGCCATTCGTCTTGGCCACTTTCATCCAAAATGGCAGATCGTCACCATAGTAATCGCTGTCGTATTCAAAGCCGCCGTGGTCTACCACCAAGCGACGCGTGTTGGGACTGTCGCGCCCTGTGTACCACCCCAACGGGGCTTGCCCTGTCATTTTTTGAATGATGTCCATGCCAGTTTGCATGTGTTGACGCTCGGTGGCTTCATCCATGTTTTGGTAGTGAATCCAACGCCAGCCGTGGCATGCAATTTCATGTCCATGCTGCACCAGGTAATCGGTGAGTTCGGGATGGCGTTCAAGCGCCATGCTCACGCCAAAGACGGTTAAGGGCAGGTGACGTTTTTCAAACTCGCGCAAGATTCGCCACACACCAACCCTAGAGCCGTATTCATAAATACCTTCCATGCTCATATGGCGATCAGCAAAACTGGGCGGATTGAACATTTCTGATAAAAATTGTTCAGAACCAGCGTCACCATGTAATACAGCGTTTTCGCCGCCCTCTTCGTAGTTCAGAACAAATTGCACAGCCACGCGCGCTTGGCCAGGCCATTGGGCATGGGGGGCTTGCTGGCCGTAGCCAACCAAGTCGCGGGGGTAGGGGAGGGTTGCGTCGTAGGTCATGAATCAATCTGTAGTCGGAATATACAGATTATTTCAGCCAATCGGGTTCGGGGAGTTGGTTGAACACATTGCGCAGCCCTTGGCTCCAGCTGCTACGCAGATCGCGAAAATAATCATCGCCCTCGTCAATGCGGTGGCGCTTAAAGACCGACAAACCATCGCGTTTGACCATGGCAAAGTCGATGGGCAGGCCCACAGACAAATTACTTTTGATGGTGGAATCAAATGACACCAAAGCACACTTGGCCGCCTTGTACAGACTCAGCTCTGGTTGGATGACACGGTCCAAAATGGGCTTGCCGTATTTGCTTTCGCCTATTTGAAAAAATGCCGTGTCGGCAGAGGACTCAATAAAGTTGCCCTGCGGGTAGACCATGAAAAGTCGGGGTGCTTCGCCTTTGAGCTGTCCACCCAACAAAAAAGTTGCAGAAAAATCAACCGAGGATTGCTCTGGTGCTTCGTTTTGTGTGGTGGTAATCACATCCCGCAGTTCTTTGCCAAGCAACTCGGCCACTGCAAACAATGACCCCATGGCGGTCAAAGCCACACCGGTTTTGAGGGCGTGTTGTTTGATGCGGCTGACGACTTGCTGTGTGGTGGCCAAGTTGCCGCTGTTGAGCATCACGATCACGCCTTCATTCGGCGTTTCAACAATGGTCATTTTGCAAAACGTAGAAACATGGTCCACGCCTGCATTGGTACGGGAGTCGGATGCAAAGAGCAAACCCTCGTTCAATGCCATCGCAACACAATAGGTCATAGCGGTTTATTGCTGAGTGAAGTTAACCGATTCTACTTTCGCAAAACTGTCTAGCGTCTCGTTGCCGCCGCCTATGCGTACGCCGCGTACAGGGCTGGCATCGTCATAGTCCAGTCCGTGGGCAAGGCGTATGTGCCCTTGATCGGCACCGACAGAATTACTGACATCAAAGCCCACCCATCGACCGCCTATCCAGACCTCAGCCCAAGCGTGGCTGGCCACGTGTCCTTGGTCTTGCGAATTGAGATAGCCGCTGACATACCGTGCAGGCAAACCCAAATGTCTGACACAGGCTAAAAAAACATGGGTGTGGTCTTGGCAAACACCTTTGCCAACCGCAAAGGACTGTGAGGCGCTAAAGCCCACTTGGGTATGTCCTTTTTCATAGGGCATTTGATTGAGCAAAGCCAGCATCACATCGTGTAATCCGAGGTAAGGACGTGAACGAACTGTCTGCCTAAACGGTTCGATAAAGGCCTTGATGGCTGCATCGGGCTGGGTTAAAGGCGTCATACGCAAAAAAACAGCTGCAGGTACCGGGCCCTCGGGTTCACCTTGGTCTGTTTGCATCAACTCAATCAGTCCTTGCGCTCTGAGCACAATCGATTGCAAAGGCGTCTCTAAAACCAAGCAGTGGCACTGATTGCCGAAGGCATCAAGCCATGGTGTGGCTTTGGCTGGCAATTGGAGTTGCCATTGGCTGATTTGTTGTCTAGCGGTATGGGGAGGTGACATGCGCAGCATTTGTATGCTTCTGCGCATGGGTTTATCGTAGCTGTAAGTTGTTTCGTGAAAGATTTGCAGTTTCATGACAAAACTTCCAGGTAGTCGGTTTGAACAGCCTGTGCCAGGCCAATATTTTCTTCGACAAATTTTTCCAAATAATCCTCTAACCCCAGGGAATAGACCTCTTTCAACGCACCATAGCGAAGATGCGTCAAAAGGTTGGCACAGCGCTTACGGGCTTCACGCCCAGTTTGCTGCGGCAATTGACTGAGTATCAATGCACATTCGTCAAGGCAAAAATGCAGCGAACGCGGAACGCGTGGGTTAAATATCAGCAACTCTGACACGCGGTCTGCATCAATGGTGTCACGGTAGGTATCTCGGTAAGCCTCTAAAGCACTGACTGATCGAAGAACCGCCCCCAGTCGGTAATAGTCATCCACCATGTCACTGCCTTCTTCGGCTTGGCGACGTGTTTTGACACTGAGAATACGTGCGGTGTTGTCTGCTCGCTCGAGGTAAGTCCCCAATCGAATGAAATGGTAGGGCTGGTCACGCTGTATGGTGGCAAAAGTCACCCCACGAAAAAGATGCGAACGTTGCTTGATCCATTCGAAAAAATTGGAATCTACAAGTGCGTCATTGCGCAGCATTTTTTTCTTGCGTGAAAGCAATTCAAGCCAGGTGTCATTGATGCACTCCCACATTTCCACCGTCATGGCACCACGAACTGATCGGGCATTTTCTCGGCTGGCTTGTATGCAATTGAAAATGGAAGAGGGATGGTCTGGGTCCCATGCCAAAAATTGTGCAATCTGGTCAGCACGCACGGGTTTGCCGGTGGTCTCAAAAGCAGACAAGGTATCGGTAATGACCAAGGGTTCTTTATTGGCTTCCACATCATCGCCTAGGCTTTCGTTGGCTGAAACCAGAGCAAACGATTGCCCCACCTCCAAGATACGTGCCATGTTCTCAGCGCGCTCAAGGTAGCGCGACATCCAATACAACTGGGCTGCGACGCGAGAAAGCATCAGTGCGCCTCACTTTCTTCAAGCACCCAAGTATCTTTGGTGCCCCCACCTTGTGACGAGTTGACCACCAAAGAACCCTCTCTCAAAGCCACGCGTGTTAAACCGCCTGGGACTATTCGGGTTTTATCCCCCATCAACACAAAGGGCCGTAGATCAATATGCCTCGGGGCAATACCTTGATCCACAAAAATAGGGCACGTAGATAGGCTCAGTGTAGGTTGCGCAATATAGTTATCGGGATGGGCTTTGATGCGTTTGGCAAAAGCATCAATTTCGCTTTTGGTGGATGAAGGACCGACCAACATGCCATACCCACCGGCCCCGTGCACCTCTTTTACCACCAAGTCTTTCAGGTTGGCGAGGACATAACTCAACTCGTCCGTATGGCGGCATTGCCAAGTTTGTACATTTTTCAAGATAGGTTCTTCTTGCAGGTAGAAGCGAATCATGTCAGGCACAAAGGGATAGATGGATTTATCGTCAGCCACCCCTGTTCCTAAAGCATTGGCAATAATGACATTGCCCTGCCGATACACCGAAGCCAAACCTGGTACACCAATAAAAGAGTCCGCTTGAAAGCACAAGGGATCCATGTAGTTGTCATCCACCCTGCGGTAAATCACATCTACCTGTTGTGGCCCCTCGGTGGTTTGCATATAGACAAAACCATCGCGTACAAACAAATCGGAACCCTCTACCAACTCAATGCCCATTTGTTTGGCAAGAAAGGCATGTTCAAAATAGGCGCTGTTGAAGCGCCCAGGGGTATGCAACACCACCGTCGGTTGTTCTACCCAACTGGAGGAACGCAGGGTTTGTAACAGCAGTGCAGGGTAATGCTCGACAGGTCGTACCGCGTAACGGCGAAACAGATCTGGGAACAGCCGCATCATTAAGATTCGGTTGCTCAACATGTAAGACACGCCAGAGGGCACACGCAGGTTGTCTTCGAGCACATAAAAACTGCCATCAGCGTGGCGAATGATGTCGACACCTGCAATGTGGGCATAAATTTGATGGGGTAAATCCAAGCCCAGCATCATGGGCATGAACTGCGCGTTAGCCAACACCTGTTCGCTGGGAACCACACCTGCCTTTAAGATAGTTTGCTGGTGGTAAACATCATGCAAAAACATATTGATGGCACTGACGCGCTGTATCAAACCCTTTTCCATGAGAGCCCACTCGCTGGCATCAATGATGCGGGGAATCAAGTCAGAGGGGATCAGGCGCTCTGTACCTCCTTCATCCCCATTCAATGAGAAAGTGATACCCGTTCGACGAAAAATCAAATCTGCTTCGGTTTGTTTTTGTTGCACCGTCTCTGCTGAAATACCCTTAAGCCAAGTATCAAAAGTGGCATAGTGATGGCGTGCCAAACCATTGGATTGCCGCATTTCATCGTAGATGGCTTTTGCCATAGGGATCAGCCTTGAAGGAGTATGACTGCTTAGGCTTAAGCAGACTTTATGCCGAGACAACGGTTTGCTGCTTTTCAGTGCGAGAGCACAGGAAACATACTTTTAAAAAGACAGCATTGCATTCAACAGTGGCTTACGTGCACCCATAACGTGCAATGCGCTTGGTGCGCACCTTATTGGCGCACTTTCACAGGTGGGATTGAGCCATTCGTTGTTTGGAAAAAGCGGCCACACCCTCTTGATCCAGCACCGCTTGGACAGGCAGTCCCATCAACCGCAAGGTCTGACGAACCGCGTGTTGTTGCAACGGATTGGCTGGTCTGCGACCCATCATGGCCAAAGCCCAATCCGGTAAAACATCATAGGCAGCTTGAATCACCAGTTTCATGTAGGGGCGATCCCATGGGCTACTGGGGTAGTTTTCAATGACTTTGATGATCTCTGCTGTTCGATCATCAAAGCGTAAATGCGCAATGTAATCTTGTATCAATTGCGATGATGCTGTTTGGGTGAGGGGTAAATCCTCGGCACCCAAGAGCTTGCCAATCACCGCCATGTCAGAAATATAGCTGTCTGCTTGTAAGGGGGTGAGAGGGGTGATTGAAAAAAGCTGATAAGCACGCAAAAAGCTGCTGACTTCTCCAAGGTGTACCCATTTCAATAAAGCAGGTTCGTTCGCCACATAAGGGGAACCATCGGGCATCCATCCATGGACATTGGCATGTATTTGGTTGACCCGCTTTATTGCGCTTAGCGCTTGCTCTTTTCCCCCATAGGTGGTGATGGCCACAAAGTAGGCGGTTCTGCCCAAGCGCGCTCGCAGATCATGTCGAAAGTTCGAGTGGTCCCACACCGCTGCCAACGCTCTGGGGTGCAAGGCCTGCAACATCAGCGAAGACAAGCCACCCACCATCATGCTGGTGAAATCCGCATGCACACGCCAAGGCATAGAGTCTGGCCCTAGCAAGCCTGCATCGCCCACAGGCGACTTGAAACTGTCGGGCGAGTGTGTCGAACCTGTCAGATGTTTGATCCGTTTGCCCAGTAAGTGACGAACGGAAGCTGGCATGTGGTCAAAGGGGTTACACGCTGAAAGAACGTGTGAAGGAGGCTTCGACCTGCTGATCATGGCTTAGCAGAACATGTTCAGGAGCGTTGCTCCAGCAACTTGCGTATTTCGCTCATCTCTTGTCGAACCATTTTGATCTCTTCTTCGATTGCATCGAATTGCGCATGGTCCTTATGGTCTTGTTCTTTGTCTGCGGTGATGGAATCCACAATCACAGCGATAAAGAGGTTAAAAATGATAAAAGTTGCGATGAGGATAAACAACACAAAAAACACCCACGCGTAAGGAAATACCTCCATCACGGGGCGGGCCAGTTCTTGCGACCAGCCTTCCAATGTCATGATTTGGAACAAAGTAAAAGCACTGGCGCCTAGGTCACCAAACCATTGCGGAAAGTCGCCACGAAATAAATTGGTGGCAATGACCGAGGCGACATAAAAAATAATCAAAATCAAGCCAAACACGGAACCCAACCCTGGCAGGGAGCCCAGTAAGCCGCCAACCACTTTGCGCATGCTCTCAACCTTGTTGATCAATCGAAGGACACGTAACACGCGTAATGCACGTAAAACAGAAAGGGAGCCGGAAGCGGGAATGAGCGCAATGCCCACCACAATAAAGTCAAACACGCACCAAGGGTCTTTGAAGTAACCCCATCCACGGGCCGTGATCAGGACCACAATTTCAGCAATGAAAATCCAGAGAATGGCATGGTCTAACATGACTAACTCAGTTCCCACGCTTTGCATGATCTCAGTATCGGTCTCTAAGCCAAGAATGAGCGCATTCAGCAATATCAAAAAGACCAAAAAGTGCTGAACCCATGGATGTTCCATGAAGTCTTCAATACGGTTTTTCCAAGCAACGTCGGAATGGTAAACATGGCTCATACTGCTGCGTCCCAAATCACAAAAGGTGACGACTTTAGCGTAAAGAGCTGGGTAATAGTTTTGAACTACGCTGCCAAAGAATTGGCCAAACTGAAGACAGAATTAGGACCTGTAGGCAATTTGGGCGCTTGCAAGGGTTTGAATTTTCTGGGATCCAATTTGGCAGAAGGCGTGAGGTAGGCACTGCCCCATGCGTCGTCTGGAACTTGCTGCATGACGTCTTCCAAGCTCAAGCCGTGCAAGTGCTTTTCCCAAAAATGTTGCATGAGATGAGAAACCACGTCTTTGCTCATTTCGCCTTGGTTATCTCGGGGACGTTGCTTGTCATGGTCTTGAAAATCAAACAACTTGATGACATCTAACAACATCAAATCAGAAGGCTTACCTTGTGTGCAATAGCCGCCACCTGGACCACGGTAAGAAACCACAAAACCATGTTTTTTTAATTGCGAAAACAAAGATTCAAGGTAGGACACTGACAAACCCAAACGTTTACTGACGATGTCTGTGGTGACTGGGCCTGTATCTTGGTGCTTGCACACCCACAAGAGTGTGTTCACAGCGTTTTGGGTCAGTTTAGAAAACATCACTATCTCCAGTTGATTTTAAGATTACGCAGGAACGAAAAAGCGTGAATAAGTTTTGTGTTGTTAATATAGGGTCAAAATCAAATTTTTCAAACAAAAAAATGTAATTTGAATTAATTTTAAGGTAATATTAGGTCAAAACCTATTCAATCAAGTCAGAAAGTCAATATCCATGCCTATGAACGATAACTCTGAAGCCCAAACCTTGGGTCGTTACCGCATCGGCGCAGTTGCCAAACTTGCGGGCCTGCCTGTGGCAACTTTGCGTGTGTGGGAGCGCCGTTACTCGGTAGTGACCCCACCCAAAACCGATGGGGGGCACAGGCTTTACAGTGACCAAGATGTGCTGAAGGTGACCTTGTTAAAAAGCTTGACTCAGCAAGGCCATGCCATCAGCACTTTGGCGAACATGGATTTATCTTCATTGCAAAGCTTGTTGAATGAGTCGCGTCAAGCCATGCAAGTGCATTCTGCGCGTCAAGTTTTGCCTGCGGTGATTTCTTTGGTCGTGGTGGGGTACCACTTGGCCAGCCGAATAGAAACACAAAAATTCACCCTCACGTTCGGTCATGCGAGTTTGAAGGTGGTACAGGTTTTCACCGACTTGCAAGACGCCTTGTCGTCATCAGAAATTCCTGCTATCGATGACGGTTCAACCATGCTGGTTTTGCATCAAGCCTCTGTGCTGTCTAACCATGCTGAGGATATTTTGCGGCTTCAACGTCGCTTACAGGTCAGCAAAGTTTTATTGATTTACCGGTATGCGTCCGAGAATGTTATCCAAACGTTAAAAGACGCTGGCTTGCTGTTACGTCGAGAACCCGTCTCAGATGCCGATTTAAGCGACATCATGCAATCGGTTTTGTTCGTCGATCCGTCTAGGCAAATGTCCCAACTTTCTGCAAAAACCATTCCAGCACGCAGGTACTCTGACCAAGTTCTACAACGAGTTGCAGCCATTCCTTCGCAAGTATTGTGTGAATGCCCTCGCCATGTGGCGGAGTTGATTTCGCAACTTAGCAGCTTTGAAAAATACAGCAGCGAGTGTTTAAACAGCTCCCAAAACGATGCCAAATTGCATGCCTATTTGTCGGCAGTTTCCGGTACGGCAAGAGCACTGTTCGAAGAGGCTTTGCAACGCGTGGCCTTGCAAGAAGGCATCGACTTATCAGAAGAATAGCCATGAGTCGTGTTATCAATTTCAGTTCCGGTCCGGCCACATTACCTGAATCGGTTTTGCGCCAAGCGGCTAACGACATGCTCGATTGGCAAGGGTCGGGTATGTCAGTCATGGAGATGAGCCATCGCGGACCAGAGTTCACCGAAATTTTGGCAAACACCCAGGCATTGTTGCGCGATCTCTTAAACATACCAGACCGATACGAAGTATTGCTGCTTCAAGGGGGTGCGATTGCTGAAAATGCCATCGTTCCTATGAATCTGATGGGCCAAGCAGGCCATGCTGACTATGTGGTCAGTGGCCATTGGTCGCTTAAATCCATGCAAGAGGCTTCGCGTTACGGACAGGTACACATCGCAGCCAGTTCTGAAGATCAAGGCTTTCACTGCATGCCTGCGCAAGCAACCTGGCATTTGTCTGCAAAGCCCTCCTATGTTCATTTTTGTAGCAATGAAACCATTGGTGGCGTTGAGTGTCATTGGATCCCAAATACTGACCGTGTTCCGCTGGTTGTGGACATGTCTTCCAACATCATGTCCAAGCCCATAGATGTTTCTCGCTTTGGTTTGATATATGCGGGTGCACAAAAAAACATGGGGCCTTCTGGTGTGACCTTGGTGATTGTTCGCCGCGACTTGCTAGGACATGCTTTGCCCATGACGCCATCGGCCTTCAACTACCAGCTTCAAGCTGACAACGGGTCCATGTACAACACCCCCCCCACTTATGCCATCTACATCATGGGATTGGTACTGGCGCATATTCAACGCGAGGGTGGTTTGTTGGCCATGGAAGAGCAAAACAAAGCGAAATCTCAGCTTTTGTATGATTTTTTGGATCACAGTCAGATGTTCAGCAACCGCGTTCAAATCTCAGACCGATCGCGTATGAATGTCACTTTTTATTTGAGTGATGAGTCGCTTAACGCTGAATTTTTGAAGGGCGCCGAGGCCAAAGGCATGGTGCAACTGCGTGGCCATCGCATTGCTGGTGGTATGCGTGCTTCGATTTACAACGCCATGCCTTTGTCTGCTGTTCAAAAATTGCGTGACTATATGTTTGAGTTTGAAAAACTTCAAACCTGACGCAAAGCCAGGCGCGCAACGCTTGCGATGTGTTTTGCGTCGACTTGGAAATATGACCGCAGTTCTGCTCGGGTATCACTGCGACCAAACCCGTCTGTGCCCAAGGTTTTGTAGACACGGCCTTGCGGTATGAATGCACGAATGCTCTCTGGTACGGCTTTGACATAGTCTGTGGCTGCAATCACAGGCCCTTGGGATGCTTGCAGTTGAGTGGTGACAAAAGCTTTCGTTGGTAAATCGCCCTCCAGGACAGCGTTTTCGCAAGCTTGTCCATTGCGAGCCAACTCGCTCCAACTGGTGACGCTGAACACTTGGGAAGCAATTCCTTCTTTTGCCAACAGTTGGGACGCTTGCATGACTTCAAGCAAGATGGCACCCGAACCTAAAAGCGTTACCTTGGGTGCATTTTGTTTCATCTCCGAGCGGTTGTCAGCCACCATGTACATGCCCTGCAAGATGTGCTCGTCAGAGCCGCTCATCAAATTGGGCTGAGCATAGTTTTCATTCATCAAGGTGATGTAATAAAACACATCTTTTTGGTCACACAGCATTTCACGCATACCTTGGTCCACGATGACAGCCATTTCACAGGCGAATGCAGGGTCATAAGCTTTGCAGTTGGGGATGGTTGCTGCGATCAAGTGGCTAGAACCGTCTTGGTGTTGCAAACCCTCGCCGCCCAAAGTGGTTCGACCCGAAGTCGCGCCCAGTAAAAAGCCTCTGGCTCTTTGATCTGCGGCGGCCCAAATCGCGTCACCTACCCGTTGAAAACCAAACATTGAATAGTAAATGTAGAACGGCAACATCGCCAAACCGTGAACGCTGTAACTGGTGGCGGCAGCTGTCCAACTGGCAATGGCTCCGGCTTCACTGATGCCTTCCTCCAGTATTTGCCCATCCATGGCTTCGCGGTAACTGAGCACCGAGCCTATGTCTTCAGGTTCATATTTTTGCCCTACACTGGAATAAATACCCACTTGCTTGAACAAGTTGGCCATGCCAAAAGTGCGGGCTTCGTCGGCCACAATGGGTACGATGCGAGGACCCAGTTGCGCATCCTTTAGCAAATTGCCCAGTAGTCGAACAAAGGCCATGGTGGTCGACATCTCTTTGTTGTCGGCCTGAATGGCAAAGGTGGCATAGTGACTCAGCTCAGGTATGCCAACAGTTTCACAAAAGGTTTCTCGCTTGGGTAAATAGCCGCCAAGTTGTTGTCGCTTGGCATGCAGGTATTGCATCTCAGGGCTGTCGGCATCAGGTTTGAAAAAAGCCAAATCTTTGGCTTGTTCATCGCTTAAGGGCAAGTTGAAGCGGTTGCGAAATTCCAGCAAAGCCGTGTCATCCAGTTTTTTCTGACTGTGCGTCGTCATCTTCCCTTGACCCGCTTGGCCCATGCCATAGCCTTTCTTGGTATGCGCCAAGATCACCGTGGGTTGACCCGTGTGGGCAGCCGCCGCCGCATAAGCCGCATGAATTTTCACCAAGTCGTGGCCGCCGCGTTTAAGTCGGTCAATTTGCTCGTCAGTCAAACCTTGTGCAAGTTGGGTTAACTCGGGGTTTTGACCAAAGAAGTTATCGCGGTTGAAGCGTCCGTCCTTGGCCGCGAAAGTTTGCATTTGGCCATCAACCGTATTGGCAAATGCTTTAACCAAAGCTTGTTGGGTATCTCGTGCAAACAAGCCATCCCAGTCGCTGCCCCAAATCAGTTTGATCACATTCCAGCCAGCACCGCGAAAGAGTTTTTCCAACTCATCGATGATGCGACCGTTGCCTCGCACGGGGCCATCAAGGCGCTGCAAATTGCAGTTGACCACCCATACCAAGTTGTCCAATTTTTCTCGCGATGCCAGCGTCAAAGCGCTCATGCTCTCGGGTTCATCCATTTCACCATCGCCAAACACGCCCCATACTTTTCGTTGGCTGCAGTCCAACAACTGCCGGTGCGAAAGGTAGCGCATGAATCGAGCGTGGTAGATGGAGCTGATGGGTCCTATGCCCATAGAGCCTGTGGGGAACTGCCAAAAATCGGGCATCAACCAAGGGTGAGGGTAGCTGGAGAGACCTCTGGCACCTGCTCGTGGCGCGCTGAGTTCTTGGCGGTAATGCGCCAAATCATCCTCACCAAGGCGTCCTTCTAAATAAGCACGCGCGTAAACACCGGGTGCGCTATGGGGTTGAAAAAACACCAAGTCACCACCGTGTTGTGCGTTACGCGCATGGAAGAAATGGTTGAATCCCACTTCAAATAAATCCGCGGCACTGGCATAACTGGCAATGTGGCCACCCAACTCACCATAGGCGGCATTGGCTCTGGCCACCATGGCCAAAGCATTCCAACGCATAAGGGACGCAATCTTTTCTTCTATGGATAAGTCCCCCGGAAAAGAGGCTTGAACATCTACGGCAATGGTGTTCACATACGGGGTGACCAATTCTGGTGACCATTCGATTTGGTTTTGATGCGCTAAGGCCACCAGTTGGTCCAGTAAAAAACCGGCTCGTTCAGCGCCATGTTGCGCCACCACAGCGTTAAAGGCTTCGCGCCATTCAGCCGTTTCTTGCGGGTCCGAATCGGCGTTCACAGAAGAAAAATAGGGGCTGAATAAGCGTTTGTTCATCTGGGCTACTGTAGCCAAGTTGATGCATTATGAGTTGCTGATATATCGCTTGTCACGCCTATTTAAAGGCATAAAATGCTGATTAAATACATTTAAAAGGAATAAAATGCCATTAGATGCAATTGATTACAAAATATTGGCTCAGCTGCAAGAAGACAGCGCCATTACCAATGTCGAGCTGGCCAAGAGAGTGCATTTGTCGCCCTCGCCGTGTTTGAATCGCGTCAAAGCGTTGGAATCATCTGGGGTGATTCAAAAATATGTTGCGCTCACAGAGCCCAAGGCTTTGGGCATTGGTTTGAATGTCTTTATTTCTATCAGCTTGAAAGAGCAATCCAAGCAGTTGTTGGCTGAATTTGAGCAACGCATTGCAGACCATGATGAGGTGATGGAGTGCTACCTTATGACGGGCGACTCCGATTACTTGATCCGAGTCGCCATCGCCGACATGGCAGCCTTAGAAAAATTTATATTGGAGCAACTCTCTCCCATACCTGGGGTAGAAAAAATCCGCAGCAGTTTTGCGTTGAAGCAGGTTCGCTACAAAACCGCTTTGCCCTTGAAGTCTGGGGCCATCACTTCTTGAATTTATCGATGGCTTTTTTCAAGTCCAGATATTCCTCACACTGCACACCGCATATTTTTTCAAGAGAAGCCAGCAGTTCCTTGGCCTTGTCGAGTTGTTTGGTTTGCACATAGGTTTGCCCCAGGTATTCATGCGCCCCACGGTGTGCAGGATCTATGCGCAGCGCTTCCTTGTAGTTAAAAATGGCTTCAGGGTAGCGTTTGACGTTGCGCAAACTGAAGCCCAGCAAATTAAAACCATCGGCATTGTTGGGATTGGCTTTCACAAATTTTTCCAAACTGGCTATGGCCGAAGGCCAATCCTTTTTTTCAATCAAGGCTTTTGACGCACCCAAGTCGGCGGGTGCCGTGCTATCAGAGATGTCTGCTGCCAAGACATGGTTAAAGGCTAACGCAAGACTCATTACAAGACTAAACACAGCTTTCATGGAAGATCTCCAGGCACTTAGGTGACAAAGGGATAGCGATTATGGCGAAACACCGCTTCCCCGGGCCACCCAAGGGGATGGGAAAGGGCGATAATTTGTCGCATTCAGAATTCGGATCCTCAGGAGCAACCCATGAAACTCACCCCCGAGCAACACGCGCAGTTCGACAAAGACGGTTATTTGTTTTTTCCTGGTTTGTTTAACCCAGAAGAAACACGTGTCATGGTGGAGGAAGTTCCTCGCCTCTATAGCAGGCGTGAAGCCTTTAACGTGCGTGAAAAAGGCAAGGACGCGGTGCGCACCAATTTTGCTGCGCACATGTACAGCGAGCCTTTTGCCAAATTGGCTAGACACCCCCGCATGATTGAACCGGTTGAAGACTTGTTTGGAGAGAAGCTTTACATGCATCAGTTCAAGATCAACGGCAAGATGGCCTTTGAGGGTGATGTTTGGCAATGGCACCAAGACTATGGCACCTGGCTGAATGACGACATGATGCCTACCGAGCGCGCCATGAACGTGGCCATTTTCTTGGATGATGTCAATGAATTCAACGGCCCTTTGATGTTCATTCCTGGTAGCCATAAAAAAGGCGTGATCGATGCCAAGCATGACCTCACCACCACCAGCTATCCTTTGTGGACAGTCGATAACGACCTTATCCGTCAGTTGGTCGATCGTGCAGGTGGCAAAAACGGCGGCATCGTCAGTCCCACAGGTCCTGCGGGTTCCATGATTTTGTTTCACAGTTGTTTGGTGCATGCGTCTGCCAGTAACTTGTCGCCTTGGAACCGCGTAAGCGTCTACCTGAGCTTGTGTGCAGTCAGCAACCATATTCGTCGACACAAGCGACCTGAGTACATCGCTCACCGCGACTTCACACCTATCGAGTGTTTGCCAGACGACTGCTTGTCCAAGTCTTACCCTGTGGATTTGCCTTGGGCCAATGGTTTGCCTGCCAGTGCCTTGGTCACCACCGATGTACCGTTTAACCAAACCAAAGAGGCCGCATGAGTTTGTACCTGAAGCTTCAGCAATGCGAACACGATAACAAGCCCATTCGTGTGGCCTTGATTGGCGCTGGCAAGTTTGGTGCCATGTATTTAGCGCAAGTGCCCAGAACCCCAGGGGTGCATTTGGCGGGTATTGCCGATTTGTCGTTGTCAGGTGCCAAAACCAATTTGACCCGTGTAGGTTGGCCATCGCATCAATCAGAGGCCAAGTCCTTGGACAACGCTTTTGAAAGCCGCTTAACCTTTCTCACTGAAGACTGGCAAGCCTTGGTCAGTGACCCCCGCATTGATGTGGTGGTGGAATGCACTGGCAATCCCATCGCTGCCGTAGAGCACTGCCTCGCCGCGTTCGATCACGGCAAGCATGTGGTGAATGTCACCGTCGAAGCCGATGCTTTTTGTGGCCCTTTGCTAGCAAAAAAAGCAGCGCTTGCCGGTGTGGTTTATTCATTAGCGTTTGGCGATCAACCTGCGTTGATTTGTGATTTGGTTGATTGGGCGCGCACCTGTGGTTTTCCGGTGGTGGCGGCGGGTCGTGGTCATAAATGGTTGCCGCATTTTTGTGAATCCACGCCTGATACGGTGTGGGGCAACTACGGCTTAACCCCAGAGCAAGCCAGCCGCGGCGGACTAAACCCCAAGATGTTCAACAGCTTTTTAGATGGCTCTAAACCCTCCATTGAAAGCACGGCAGTTTCTAACGCCACGGGTTTGAGCGTGCCCAGCAATGGGCTCTTGTATCCACCCGCCAGCGTGGAAGACATTCCTTTTGTCACTCGGCCTATCAGCGAAGGTGGCGTGCTTGAGCGCAAAGGCATGGTGGAGGTTATTTCTTCTTTAGAGGCGAATGGTCGTGTTATTCCTTACGACATTCGAATGGGTGTGTGGGTCACTGTTGAAGCGGAAACCGATTACATCAAAAACTGTTTTGAAGAATACAACGCCCACACCGACCCCTCTGGTCGCTATTTCACTTTGTACAAGCGATGGCATTTGATTGGTTTAGAGGTTGGCATGTCAGTAGCCAGCGTGGCTTTGCGCGGTGAGCCTACCGGGGTGGCGCAGGGTTGGAATGCAGATGTGGTTGCCACTGCCAAGCGCGATTTGCAGGCTGGTGAAACCTTGGATGGTGAAGGGGGTTACACGGTGTGGGGCAAGTTGCTTCCAGCCTCAACCTCGGCCAAGATGGGCGGATTGCCACTGGGTCTGGCCCATCAAGTGAAGTTGGTACGTGCCGTGAAAAAAGGTCAGTCTTTGTGCTGGGACGATGTGGCTATGGATACCCGCTTGCCAGCCTATCGCATACGTCAAGAAATGCAGACGCTGTTGGCCGCTTAATTTTCGCTTCAGGTGACAGATTTCTTCATCATCTCCGAGCGCAGCACTTTCATTAACAGCATCCACTCGCCAGCGTTTTGGACGGTGAAAGTGAATTGTTCGTTCATGCCGTTGTTCATTTGAATTTCATGCCAATTACCAAACAAGGAAAGTCCTTTGATGCGTTTGGCACTTTCAGTGAATGAGATTTCAATGTGAATAAATGAGATGTCTTCATTGCTGTCGAAGGATTTGAAATACAAACCATCTGAAAGCAAATACAAAACCCCTGTGGGCAGTGAAAAGCGATTGGAGGTGTTGGCCGGTCCATACGCGATGATGGTTTTATTGATCAACTCCACCGGAATACTTTGTCGGATGATTTGCTGGGTGTCATGGGTTTTGTACATGGCAAAAGCCACACCCAAGCCAGCCGCCAGCACCGCATAAACCTGGTTACCCGTGAATAGGTAAATAGCCAATGCCACCAGTAAAAAAGGAACAGATAAATCAAGGCGCATCTCCCATGGGCCACGGGAAATCAATAATGAACTGTTGTCTAATGTGTTGGCCAATATCAGAGGAGAAATATTGGGCTTTTCATTTTGCACATGCGGCAGTTGCGAACCGCAGTTTTGGCAAAAAACATTTTCGCTGGGGTTGATGAAATAACAACTGGTGCAAATCATGTTGGACTTTCAGAATTTGCGTACATCAGTGTGATTTGGCTTTGGCTGGGGCTTCGTGCTTGTCCGCTGCGCCATGTTTATCAGCGGGTTCATCGTGCTTTTCGGCAGGCGGGGCAGCGTGTTTATCGGCTGCATCGGCATGGTCGCCGCCATCATGTTTTTCCGCTTTGCCGGCGGCTTCAGTTTTGGTCGGTTCGTGAGCCAGAAAGTTATATATAGCCAAAGAGCTGAGAACGACAGTTAAGCCGCACAACAAACCAATCACAAAAATCATGAAACTCCCACCGTCACTGTCACTGTCAGACGAGATGCTTCGTGTGGAGACTTTTTCAGCTGCTTTTTTCTGTACGGCTTGGATTTGGGTTTTCAACTCGCTCATACCTGAGGCCAAAGCGCCCATGTTCTTTTCCAAACTTTGCTGTGCTGCCTGGTGGTAAGTTTCAAACCTTTTTTCCAGTTGATCTAAAGCTTCGTGCTGCTCATCTTTGAGGTTTTCGCTGCTTTTCGCTAAAGCTTGGGCCAAACTCTGAGATATCAGTTTATGCATCTCAATTTTCTGTTTTTCAAGTTGCAGTTTGAACTCTTCGGGCATGCGCTGTGAGTGTTGTTGCGCTTCGTTTTGAGAGATCAATGCCGCCAATTCGGTGAGTTGGCTTTGCAAGCTGTTTTGCTGTTCTGCAACCTGGTTGATCACGGGTTCTAGCGGGTCAGGTTGTGTTTGTTGATGACTTTGCTGTTGCGAAGCCAAGGAAATAAAGTCCAGCAAGAGCGAGTGTTTCTCTAGTGTCTTCTTGATTTCTTGCTGGGTTTGCTCCAGTGATTTAAGTTTCTCTGGGTCAATGGTGGGCAAAATTTCTTTAGGAGATGTGGCAACGATTGACGCAGTGTCTGCTTCAGCGGGCACTCCCAGCACCGAAGGTTCTAAGGACCTGGTGGGCAAATCCAGATCAATGCTTTCCATGTCTGCCATGTGCTCAGGGGGACTGAGGGTGAAGGTCAATTCATCGATGGCACTCGTCTCGACAGGCGCTTGCGCGGTGGCAAGGGATTCAGCAGCGACAGAAGCCTCAACTGGTTTGGTACTGCGTTTGACGGGCGCACCACACTTGCCGCAAAACTTGGCGGTGATTGAAATAGGTTTTCCACATGCAACGCAATCCATAGCTTGACCTAGTTAGTTTCTTCCGATGTATATATTCTGCAAGGCGAGTACTTGCCAGTGCTGGCTTGGTTTTCTTCGCAATCTCTTTTGGCAATCTCTTCTGCCTTTTCTTGGCTTTTGTCCGTGACCGCACCTGCACAGTAAGCAGTTTCGCCATCAAAACTGTATACAAATGCGCGGTAGGGTTTATCAGGGTCTGTTTGTCTCATAAAGCGCTCGAACAGTTTTTTGCATTTTCCAAGAAGTGGTGGTCGGTACAAATTGGCCAGTGGCGGGGGTTCTGGTTTGCTGGCAAGCGTCAAATTTTCGTTCGATGGTTGTTCTTGGTTGGAAGAAACCGTGTCGTGATGATTTGTCTCCGCTGCGGTTTCATGGCCTGCCGATACCCCGGACTGTGTGCTGTGTGCATCTGTTGTGCCTTCCTCCACAGGGTGAGACGAGTGTAGGAACGATCGGGAATAGAAGAACAATGGAATGTTGATGCAGGTCATCAACATCACCATGATCAGGTATTTCGTCATTCCTTTAGGGTTCATTTGTCAAAAAATCCAATAGTTACGAGAATTTAGAAGCAAGACTTGTTCCACTTTAATCGGATTGAAAATCACTGACTTGAGTTGGCAAACGCTTATGTCAAAGGATTCTTAGGGTGTATGGATAATTTAGCATTCAAAAAAATGGTTGAAAAAGCTATTTTTTGATGAGTCTGTTAGGCGTTTCGGGTCTTTTCGTCATTAGAATCCACCAAAACGTCAATTTTTTCTTTCTTTTTTAAATCAAAGGTTTGACATGGCTGAAACAACTCCCTCGGCGAGCAGTTTGATCATCGGTGAAGGTGTCACTTTTGTTGGTTCGATCACTGCGCCAGGACGCGCGACGGTCAATGGCGTTGTTTCTGGCGAAATCACGGTTCATGACTTGCATATCGGTTCAAAGGGCAGTGTTTCTGGCAGCATTGACGCCCATACGATTGACGTGCATGGCGCTTTGGCACAAAACATTGTTTGCCATGAGCACATCATGATTCACCGCAACGGCGCGGTTTCAGGCAAATTGGATTACGCAGAGATCGAAATCGAGCGTGGGGGTCAATTCATGGGCCAAATGACACAACACCCTCTGGACCAAGTGAAGTCAACTTTGGACCCCAGTAAACCTCGCCCAAAACTTTAAATCTCCTCTGGTTGAGGGGCTTTCCCTAGGGGCAAACATACCCCCTTGGTGCTATCATGTTCGGCTCTCAGTTGAGCATTGTTTAGCTGAAGAATGCCCAGTTAATGAGGAAGACATGACGACCCCAACCCCATCTACCGGATCTGATGTTCAGGTCAACGCTTCCGCCATCGAAGAAATGTTTGCGGGCAAATCTGTTGCTTGCCCCTGTTGCAATGGTGCACTCACACCCAGCATGTTGCAAAAAATCATGGATGACGCCAGTCGTCTAGAGGGTTTCAAAAAAGATTTTCGAGCTATCCCCACCGGTGGTTTGGGCATGATGATCGATCCCCATGCCCACATGACAGCCCGTACAACGGATGACTACGAAGCCATGGCTCAGGCCGGCATCGTGGCCGTTATTGAACCTGCTTTTTGGTTGGGTCAAATGCGAACCAATGTAGGCACCTTTGTGGACTATTTCTCAACCATCACAGGTTTTGAGCGATTCCGTGCGGGGCAGTTTGGTATTCGTCACTACTGCACCATTGGTTTGAACCCCAAAGAGGCCAACAACGAAGCCTTAGCTGAACAGGTGTTGGCGGTCTTACCACGTTACCTCACCAAAGAGGGTGTGGTGGCGGTAGGTGAAATTGGCTATGACGAGCAAACGCCTCAAGAGGACAAAGCTTTTCGCGCTCAAATCGAATTGGCCAAGGAATACGATTTGCCGATCATGATTCACACACCGCACCGTGACAAAACCCGTGGCACACAGCGCACCATGGATGTGTTGGAAGAGCATGGCTTTGACCCTGCGCGTTGCGTGATCGATCACAACAATGAAGAGACTGTTCGC
>Ga0214919_10002852_pt1 | contig 26733 bp, 22 predicted proteins | sample LL1503_MetaG_FD_177994 | JGI IMG/M metagenome (GOLD analysis project Ga0214919, IMG submission 177994) | Freshwater microbial communities from Lake Lanier, Atlanta, Georgia, United States - LL-1503 | ecosystem: Environmental > Aquatic > Freshwater > Lake | place: USA: Georgia | collected...
CAGAAGCCCTTCCTTGGATGAAAGATGAAGCCGCGGCCTACGCGGCAGCCAAGGCCGCAAATAAGCCTATCCTGATCGACGCCTGGGCCGAATGGTGCGATGCATGCAAAAAAATGGACGTCACAACTTTTGAGGATCCGCGCGTGATCGCGGAGTTGAATAAAAATTGGATACTGCTGAAACTGGATTTGACCGAGGGATCTGATGCCAACGATGCCTTGCAAGATAAATACAATCTGCAAAGCTTGCCGACGCTGACCATGATCCCGTCCTCTGGAGACCTGGCTGGAAAAGACGCTGTTATGGGCTACACACCAGCCGACACCTTGCTGGGTCGGATGAGCGAATTTCGAAAACTTCCGGGGGCACAGGGAAAAACCAGTGAAATATTTCCTGCTGTATGTCGGAACGGCTCCCCAGGTTGAAGCCGTCAAGAAGTCCCTAAGCCGGCTGGATGCGAAGCAGGTCGAGTCGGCATTTTCCCGGGCACCAACTTGGGAAATCGACCATCCGATGCTGCAAGGGCGCCTGCTGGAAGTTACGTTGCTCACAGACCTTGACGGCGTAACACCACACCTCAGGCACTTTCCGGTCGACCTTTTGATCTATGATGAACGCCCCGTCGGCGATGAGCCAGCGATCGAAGCTCGAGCTGCTATCGGAAAAATCCGGGATGATGTGGCGATGTTCGCAGAGCTGTGGGGTCCGGACTTCCTTTTTCCCATGAGCCGGGTTGTGGCCATCCTCCGCAGCAACAACAAGTCCGATGTGGCGCGAAGCCTGGAACTAGGCCGCGTCCAAGTGCGTGATGTCATCATCGATCCTCCCGCCACAGCCCAACTCCTGCGCTGGATATTTCGCGTCATTGAATCGCGTCGTACTGACATTCAAGCCAAAACTAAATTAAACGAAAAACCACGGACCGGAATCGCCTTTAGCGGCGGCGGATTAGAAGGCTTTTTGTTTCAGATTGGTTGCGTCTATGCTTTGGAGCGTGCGCTGGATGGCAAAAACGGTCGCGAACTGCGTGACGCTGGCGTCTATTCTGGAGTCAGCAGTGGCTCCATCATGGCAGCCATGACCGCAGGCGGCGTTCCCATCGCGGAAGTCATCAAGGCGCTGTATGGAAAATCCGACAAGCTGCCGCCATTGAGCAGCAAAATCTTGTTTGACGTCGCGGGCGTGGACATCGCAAAGCGGATCGGATTTGAATCACTGTCCTGGTCAGGACTTGATCCGCAAAAGTGGGTAAACAAGATATTCCGCGCATTCCCGACCGGATTTTTCAAGGGCGAGGCTTTAAAAAAATATTTCAAGGCAGCCATTGAGGCTTTTGACTTCAAGGACTCCTTCCTTGCGAACGAAAATCTTGAACTCTACATCGGTGCAACGGACCAAGACTCGTTTGAGCATGTCACCTTTGGAAAACCACCGTGGGATGATGTCAGCATCTCAGACGCGCTAAGGGCATCGTGCGCCCTTCCGCCATTCTTCATGCCGACAAAACTAAAAAATCGCTGGTTTGTCGACGGTCAGATAACCAAATCATGCAACGTCGAATTATTGATTGAACGGGGCTGCCAACTCGTTTTTATCGTGGATCCCCTGAAGCCATATGGAACCCTTGTGCCAGGATCCGTAGATAAATTGGGAGGAATCTACTCGACCATTCAGGCAATCAAAGCATTGGTATCCACCCGCTTTCACGTCACGCTGATGCATCTGACCGAGCGCTATCCCGATGTAGATTTTATCGTGTTTCAGCCTGACGAAGAATGCGCTGAACTGATGTCGGGTTCCCCAATGCGTTACCGGATCCGGACCAAACTGGTCAAACTTGCCTACGAACATACAATGCGCCAGCTTCGGGAACGCCATCAGGTTTACGAGGCCAAACTTGCAAAATACGGATTTAAGCTATTGCCGGTGATGAAGCTGCTTGAATTGGAGCGGGACGATGCCAAGTTTTTCAAGTCCCTTGATTAAGGGGCGACTCATCCGCAGGTACAAGCGCTTTTTTGCGGATGTTGAATTGATCGACAGTCATCCTGGCGGGCCAAATTCCGCCATCGATGCAGAACCCCCGGTTGTCGTAGCCCACTGCGCAAATACTGGCACCATGAAGACCTGCGGAGATCCGGGCAGCATTGTCTATCTATCATGGAATCCCGACCCAAAGAGGAAACTTCACTTCACATGGGAGCTGACTGAATCCCCTGACGGTGGTCTTATCGGGGTCAACACGGCCCGGCCTAACGCAATCGTGGCCGAGGCGATTTCATCCGGACAAATTCCATCCCTCAAAGGCTATTCCAGTCTAAAGCGCGAAGTTCCGATTAGCAGCGAATCACGCTGCGATATTGTGCTGGACCGGGATGGCAGCGGCAAAGACATCTGTGTCATCGAAGTCAAAAATGCCACCATGAAGTTGGAACACGCAATCGCATTTCCTGACGCGGTCACATCACGGGGCCTCAAGCATCTCCATGAGCTCTCGCGGCTCGCCTCAGAAGGCGTGCGATGTGTCATGTTTTTTCTTGTGAACCGTCCGGATGGCGAAATATTTCGAGCGGCTCACGAAATTGATCCAAAATATGCGAAGGCTTTACGTGAGGCTGCTGCTTGCGGCGTCGAATTGATGGCGTGGCGCACCCTGAACACACTGACGCACGCTGGTATCGGTTCTGAATTAAATGTCCAACTGGACTGATGGGAGCATGGGATGACACAAACCAATGATGCAAATAAATCCATGACGCTCTATCACTATTGGCGTTCATCGAGTTCGTGGCGTGTTCGTTGGGCCATGAAAATCAAAGGCATTTCTTATCATGACGTCCCCGTCAACCTGTTGGCCGATGCTCAAAAATCCCCGGACTACTTGAAGGGCAACCCTGTTGGTTTTGTCCCCGCCATTGAAATCGCCGGAAGGTGCTTTGGAGAGTCATTGGCGATTTTGGAATGGCTGGAAGAAACCAACCCCACTCCGGCACTGTTGCCAAAAGATCCTCTGGATCGCCTATATGTAAGGCAATTGATGCTTCAGATCGCATGCAACACGCAACCCATCCAGAACCTTTCCGTCATGCGCATGCACAGCCAGGACAAGGCTGAACAAGCAAAATGGGCACACCATTGGATCAGCGCGGGATTGGCCGGATATGAAAAGCTGCTGCAGCATGGGAAACCAGGGAAATTCAGTTTTGGCGATTCGATCACGATGGCAGATCTATGTTTGATACCCCAGATCTACAACGCCGTGCGCTTTAGCGTTGATACCAACCAATGGCCGTTGCTTCACGGCATTGGCGAAAGGGGCCTTGCTCTGCCGGAATGCAAAGCTGCCCATCCGGACAGACAGCCTGGAGCGCAACTTTTGGCGTGAGCGTTTCCGAAGTTTATTTTTTTTCGACCTTGCTGAGCAGGTATTCCAGATGGGGCATTTGCGGCTGCCCCCCAACATACCACCGCTTGTAATAGAAATAATTACGCATGATCAGTTTCACGTAACTTCGCGTTTCCTGATAAGGAATCCGTTCGACTCCGATCAACGGATCATCAAATGAAATCTGACGTGACCATTTTTCGGCTGCCGTGGGACTCGCGTTGTACGCGGCCAACATGAAAACTGGACTCTTGTATTTCGAGAGCAATCGAAAAACATGATGAATTCCGAGGGCCACGTTAAGCTCGGGGTCCAACAGGTTTGACCGGTCTTGCATGGCACGGCTGAATTTCGCTCGTTTTTCGATGCCAACATAGCCTTTGGACAGCTTTGCAAATTCAACACGGGCAGTCGCCGGCATCAATTGCATCAGCCCGGATGCGCCAACTGGTGATTGGGCCTTCGGATTGAAAACGCTCTCTTGGCGGATCAGGGCAAAAATGAAATCGGGATCCACGCCTAATCTCTTTGCATAATCAAAAACAAGATTTTCATGCTCCCGCGGAAAGAAGATCCGTTCAAACCCGAGGGGCAGTGAGTTGCGATAGGCTCGAGGCAACGAGTCCATTAAACGAATCGCATCCAACCATTCCTTTCCGGCATATAGAGCCAGTGAACGGGCAGCGACCTGTTCTCTGTCAGAGGTATCCTGACTCACCTCACGCAACTCACATGTCGCGTCTGCAGGCATGCCCAATCGGAACAAGGCCGAAACACGAGCCATGCTGGACTGGTCATCGCCGGAATATGGTGCAGTTAAAAAATCCGGGGAGAAGCGAGGAACTCTGGATGGCTCCAGAACAATTTTCTTGCCCGTGGCCTTCTCATAGAGGACATGTCCCAATACTCCGTAATACGTCGAATAATATTCCGTGGCAAGACGACGCCACGAGTTTATCGCCAGGTCCTGGCGTTTGGTCGCAGCGTGTACCCTTCCCTGCCAGAACAATGCAAAGCTACTAATCGCAGAAGATCTTTTTTCCGGCGCCTGTTTGTCTTGGTAAGCAATAGCTGCACCAAGGGATTCAAGTGCAGGTGTATATTCGCGATCCTCAAACTGACTTAGAACAAGATTGGTTAATGCAACTTCAAAGTTCTCGTCGCCTGGATTGCGGGCGACGAAATCAGCGAAGAGTTCTTTTGCCTCCTTGCGTTCCTTGTTATCGTCCAGAATTCGCGCAAGAAGAAACTCTGCCCGCAATATGATGTCATCTGCCTTGGCCGCCTTTGCCTCAACGAGCATTTGGCGAGCAAACACCTTGGCGCCTTCGATCTGGTCCGCATTCCAGAGTAATGATGCCATCCGGTTCAAGACAGCAGCTTTGCCGGGAAAACCGAAAACATTCTCAAACCTTGGCATGACCCCCGTCCAAAAGGAAAGAGCCTGACCAACGCCTCTCCGGCGCAGGCAGCGGCCTACCATGTTGCCGGTCAAAATCATGTCATCGAGCATCGCCCCAGATTTTTTGCCACCAAAGAGCCCACCCTCAACGTCCAAGCCTTCAATCAAGAATTTTTCTGCGTCCTTGCAATTTCCAGACTTGCTCTCTTCTCTTGATCTCGAAAGAGGCTTCAGGGATTTTCCGCCAGCGACTCCATCGAGAAGACCTGCGATCCAGGAATGCTTGCCAACCAGTCCTTCAATATCGGGGACGATTGAGGTCACTGGTGTTTTAAGAAGGGATCGGCGGTTCACCGAAAGATTTGAAAAAAAGATATCGTACGATTGCTTGCGGAATGGCTGCGACCGGTAATCCTTGATGGAACCAAACAACTCAACAAGGGCATCGTCGGGAATCCGTTCAAGACGATCCTTTGAAATTGACTTGAGAAAAACCTTGCGCGCCGGGCAACTACGCGGAGCGACTTTCAGCATCGATTCCTCGATGTCTGCCACCTCAACATCAGCCAAGCCACCACGACTTAAGATTGCTTGCATCATGTATGGCGTCAACGGATGGGGCGAACGAGACTCTTTCTTTGCAAGGCTGATTTCTGAGTTCAAAGCCTCCGTCAATTCTTTCAGTTTGTCACCGCGCAGCAACGGCATACCACGCAAGGACTCAATATATATCCCGGTAAAACGATCAGAACCGTGGAGCAGCTTCTGGTACTTTTGATCTTCAAGTACGGCGATTGGCAATTGATCGACATGCTCGGCAAACCAACGCTTCAAATCCGGATCGACCTGGGGTCCAAGTCGCGCATCTTGCTGAGGCGGATAATGCTCGGGAAGGACGGCTCCGACCGAGGTCAGCGACGTTGTGATGCACAATAGGGCGGCCGCCGGCCAAAGGGCCGTTTTGACTTGCACGAATCCACTCCCGGTCAACGATAAGGATCAGCACGCTTTATTGGCGTGACGTCGCCCATCGTACCATATCCGCCCGAACAAATCGGTAGGGAGAGCTGGGGTTGGATGCCAAGGACTCTGATCTGAAGGGTCTCTGATTCCATCAGCAAATCCTTCAAGAGAGGCTCAAACCTGTTCAACATGACCTTGGCACACGCCTTCCAGTCTGACTGGCTGCGGGCCATACTGAAACTGCTGAGGCTTTGTTCAAGCAATCGCCCGATGCCGGCCACTGGCGCCGGGTCCACCAATTTCGCCGCGGTGGCTGACTGCAACAGGCCTTGGGCGTGTCCGATCAAATCGACAATCAGTGTTATGTCATTGTGCAACGAATACAAATCTGGAATTTTTTCCGATGCCTTCGATTGCCAGGCATGAACGGCAATACCCTTCAGCGTGCCGAGGATGGCAGAGCACAGGGAGTGAACGGTATCGAGGGTCTGCGTAGCCAGAGTAGCGGGTGAGTCCATCTGAATCTCAAGCCGGGACTTCTCAGTCAACTCAATCTGGCCCTTCTTTGGCGCAAGTGCTGCGTTATCATAATCGATCACGTCGCGATCCAGCACCACCCGGGTAACCAAACTGCCGCCCGGAACCAAATTGGCCTCAACCCAGGCCAAAGCTTGAGACAGGGTCCGTACCGGCACAGGAACCGGCACAAGGCGGTTGTTGAGCAAGATTTTTTTTAACATCGAACGCCGACCTACTTCCGCGTGAAATTGACCGCGCGAGATTTTACTTCACCAACATGCTGCCCGCCTTCGATATTTGTCACTTCAGCAGCCAGGGCAATAGCCCGTTCATCCTGAGGATTGACTAGCAGAATTCTGCGCAGAGCCTCCATTGCCTGCTTTGACTTCCCGCCTTTGAAGTAAGCGCCAGCCAGTGCAAATAGCATGTTCAGATCCAGAGGATGTAGTTCCAAATACCGAGTAAGAGCGGCTTCAACCTGAACGAATTCATTTCGTTCGTATGAAACTTTGATCAGGGAGAAGATCGCCGCGGTGTTATCCGGATTGAGCTCGAGGGCCTTCACCATCCAATTGGAGGCTTCCTTCAACTCACCCATGCCATGAAACGCAAGTCCGAGCCCAAGATTTGGCATCTCGTCGTCTGGCGACAAACTGACTGCCTTCTGGAAATTGATGACCGCCAAATCGTAGCTGTTTTTGAGCAAGGCGACCGTACCAAGGCCAATAAAGCCTTTGGCGCAGAATGGATCAAGCATCGTGGCCTTGATGTAAGCTGCCTTGCCGGACTCACCATCACCGAGCTTGGTAAAGGAATCCCCGATCAGGCGATGGAGTGTCGCTTCATGATGGGTCGGAACGTCTTGCTTCCGCAACATTTCTTCGATCAATCCGATGGCAACCAGATACTGCTTGGACTGAACCTTCGTTTCGATCTCTTCGACTTGCGAATCGATTGAATCTTTCCGGACCACCCGGGAAATATTGGTGATGTCTTTAAACACCCTGGTCATCTCATCGGTCACCTTGTCGATGCCGTGAATTCTATTCGCAACATCCTGGTTCTTTTTCACGATGTCATTGGTGATGGCACGGGCGGACGACGACTTCTGGATCGCCTCAGCCAGACTGAAGGGCGAGCCTGAGCAAAAGTCGATGCGGTGCTTGCCAACATACTCTTCAACCATCGGAGACCGGCTCGCAATGACCGGAATTCCGAGCGTCATGGCCGTCATAAGCCGGTACGGATCACCTTCAAGGCGATCCCTGTTGGAAATTGTAGAGATGAAAAGAGCATCGGCCGCCTGAAGCACAGTGCTGATGGTGTCGCGTTCCGGAGCGACATATATGGCCCGTTGATCGATACCCAATTGAACCATGCGATGGCGCAATTCCGTAGCGAAACTGCCGATACCGCAAAACACAAGGCGCAGGCGCCGGGCCAGACTTGGATCAACGTCAATTGCGATGCGCACAGCATGCGCCAGATCATAAAGACCTTCTTCCCACTCGACCTGTCCGAGATGGGCGATTATATATTCACTTTCCGCCAATCCGAGGCGGCTGAGGGCTTCAGCGCGAGCTTTCGGTGAACGCTCAATGTGCGCCTCAACCCAGGGACGCATCGAGAAGATTCGCGCGTCTTCGACGCCTTCGAGCAACAATGCCTGCCTTGCAGCGGCCGTTTGCACTATGAAAGCATCGGCAACACTAACCACTTCGTGGCGAATGGCGCGAATCTGGTGCACATCAGCACCCGGGAATGGAACAAGGTTATCCACCCATGCAACAAGGTGGAAGCGCTTGCGTAATTTGGCTTTTACTGCCTGGAAAGCATAAAGACCAAGACGCTCCTTGATGACCACAACGTCAAAATTGACCAACACATTTTCAAGTCCCGGAAGGTATCCCGGATTATCGTCGTAGTCCTTGAGCGCAATGCATTCAAGATCCTGAAACCAACTCGTCTGCGTCAAGTATCCACAAATGGATTCTGATGCGACAACCTTTATATCAAACTGGTCACGGAGGAGCCTGAACTGGTCAATTTCCTCGACTGTTGGCAGGTTACCGTACACCAATGCTAATTTCGGACGACTGCTGTTCTGGGAATTCATGCCTGGGTCTCCTTCAAATGGCAGAAACCATTCTTTTCTCGACTCAAACGACCTCGTTCAAATTCCATGCTCGACGACAGGACGGTCTGGTTGCCCCGACCTGTATTTAGCTATTTTCTTCCGACTCGCCACATCGGTCATGGAAACACAAAGGATGGCATGCTCTCGCATCAAGGCATCATGGACCGCACCGTCAATCGAAATGGCAGCCATTCCAAGGCGCTCGACCTGTGCGAGACCTTCTGCGGAATAACCCTGGCGCAGCATCCGGGCATCGAGAACCCGGAAGTTATGGAGGACCGCCTTACGACGCTCCAATACTGCTGTAGCCTCATCAAACTGACCATTACCGAGCATCTCAATCGCCTTGTCGCCAAGACTGACGTATACCGAGAGCGCATGCAGAGCTGCCTCGGCAAGCGGACTGGATGATTGATCCGTGTAATCTTCCGGCTTCATATCTTATGATTTTACGCACCTGCGGCCGGTCGTGTCAAAATTCTGGGAAAAGACTCTCCCAGTTTGCTTTTGAGAAATCAAATTGGTTGGGTCGATGGTTGAGAAAGGGGTCCTTTGACCTGCAGGCGCAACTCACCATTTTTCGCTGCTCCGCCAGAAAATGCATCCAAAAGAAATCCAAACTTTTCAGCCAGTGATTTTTGCAGTTTTACCAAAATTTCTAGCTGAAGTTGACTCCCGGAGAGCGGCGACTTGACGGCCACTGAGCCACCGGCCGACAGTGTCAATTCATCAGACTCAAAACCCGCCCCCTTGTCGATGACCAACACCCCATTGTTGAGCGCTGCTTGAATCCCAGCCTTCGAAAACTGCTGGTCTGGAAGGCCAAGGGAAGGATCACTCAGTTTTAAAACTGCATCCTTGAATTTGATCTTGATGGTTCCGGCGGATTGCTGTGGTGCAGAGGCATCGATTGAAAGATCGATGGCACCATCAAGTTTTCCAGAGAAGCCGATCCCCTGTAGCACTGGACCAAGCAACGGATTTACGTCACTACCAGACGCCATTGCCGATAAGGCAAAAGCGGCGAGGTCGTCGACACGAAAATTTTGTGAATCAAGCTCAATCCGACTGGGAATGATGTTTCCACCACCCAACACCGCGCTCAAGGGAATTACAATAAAAACGCCCATGGCCGATTGGTCGGGATTCTCGATGTAGACCTTCACTGCCAATTTTCCGGCCAGAACATACAGGGGATTGATACGCGCAGAGAGCCGATTGAGTTTTATTGTCTTCGCCTTCTGCCCTTGGCTGGAGACCGACAATCCGCTTGCCTGCATCCCGATCGGCAGCTTGGCCCCGAAATCATCCATCGTGATCGAAAGTCCAGTCACCCTGGAAAGCCCATTTGAAATCGATTCCTTGAGGATCTCATAGGGAAAAGTGACCATAAGAAAAAAAACAAAACTCACAGCAAAAATGACGCCAACGCCGGTCCTGCCATTGAGTTTGGTGAGCCAGTCCGTCATTTCAACCGCCGACCATATAACCGCGAGCGGTCAGTTTCGTATCAAAGTACAGGCGGGTTCCGAACCGCCCACGAATCTCTATATCTTGGACCCGGATATAATTATTCGCCTTCTCTATTTCGATCAAAAAGTTGAGAACCTTGGGAATCGAGGTGTTGTTGATTCGCAGATCCTTGACCTTAACTTCCTGCATTTTTGAACCAAGTGGATTATCGGCGTCCAGGGGATTTTTTTGAACGTTGAGGCCTTCAATCTGCACCAGAGTGTCACGCGCGATCTTCTCAAAAAACGGCTTTACCTGAAGATCTCCCGTTTTCTTTTGAACCTGCTCGATGACCCTTTGAAAGCGGGCATCTTCAATAGAATAATCAGCCTTTAATTCCTGAAGTTCATGCAAGGCTGCAAAGGCATCGTTCAATTCAGCCTTCAAACGGTTAACCTGGGAAAAATAAATCCCAAAGGCAACAATGATGACAAAGCCAATGCCGCCCGCAACCCCAGCAAGAACCCCAACCCGCTCTTTTGGTTCCAGCTTATAAAAGCTGTCCATCAAGAAATCGAGGCGTTCATTATTGGCACCGAATGCGCGGATCCGAATCTGATCCAACAGTTGGTTCAGACGCTCCCTCAGTTGCTCAATAAACTGCCGAAGTTCATTCATAGTGGCTTGTCCTGAGGGCTTGATGGTTTCGGCGAGCCGGAAGAACCTGGCGTTTTTTGGTCCTTGCTTGCCGTCTGCGACGAGGCACCTTCTCCTGAATAATTTAGCCCAATCATGAATTCGATCACTTTCCCATCGGTGCCCGGCTTTGGTCCGCTTTGCTTTTCCTCGATATCCCGAAAGGACGGAACGGTCTTGAGCGACTCAATGACGGTTGCCACAGATGCATAACCATCGGTTTCGCCCTTGAGCCTCAGTTTCCCACCACCGTCTGGGCTGAGCACAAAGTCAAAGGTGGTTACATCGACCTTCACAGTCTTTGGAATCCTCTCGCTCAACAACCTGAGCACCATCAGAGCAGGCGTTGTTGAGTTCTCCCGCACAAAAGAATCGACGGCGTTGCGGCGGGCCAAAGTTTCTTTCTTGGCAAGATTTTTAAAATCCGTCCGCACCTTTGAAAATAAAACACCTTCAGTCTTCAACTTCCTTTTGAGATCCGGAAACTGGGCCGCGATCTCTTTGGTATAAAGTTGCTGCAACTGGCTGATCTGGCGGTTGTAGAAAACCGACTTTATGCCGAAGCTGCCGAGCAAAAGCAGCACCGCAAAGGCGACTGCCTTGCTGGCAAGCCCTGCAGCTTTGATCAACGACTCGTAGTTTTGGACGTACGCGAACTCGCCGCGCCGCAAATTGATCGTACTCAGCTTCTTGGAAGTCCCGACAGAACGCAAACCTATGGCCACAGCCTGGGGAATGATTGCAGCGTGACTCTGCAGGTTTGGATTCATCCGAAGGGTTGTGGCACCGAGATCAAGCCGGGAAACATCCATCTCGAGCCTGTTGGCGAGATATTTATCCAGATTGCTGATTCTGGATGTGCCACCGGAGATCATCAGCCGCGCAACCGGCGACTTTTCGTAGGTCTTGAATGCGTATAGGGTCCGCCCAAGTTCCTTGACGAGCGAATTGATTCCCAGCGTCATGCGCTCTGCTGCACGCCGCTCAAGACCAGTCAGGCCGGTCGCAGGGTCAGCTTCAAAATCAAGACGCCCGGTTGCATGTTTGAGGTCTTGAGCCTGCACATAGGGAATCTCAAGATCTCGCGCGAGGAATTCTGTCAGGAACTTGCCACCCATGTTGATCGAACGGAACATCCGCAAGACGTCGCCTTGGATCAAGCACACACTGGTTTTTTCGTGTCCAATATCGACCAGCCCAACCACCTCATTTGGATCCAGCTTTAAATGTGGACCAAGGTTATAGAAGGAAAGGCTGTCCACATCGACCAACTTTGGATCAATGTGAATTTTCTGAAGATGCTCCAAAAATGTTTTGAGGAAAATCTTTTTGGTCAGGACAATCAGCGCCAGCGTTTTTGAATCTGCGGTGCCAAGGATCTGATGGTCAATGATCATTTCATCGAGGTTAAACGGGACAACATCTTCTACTTCTGAAAAGACGGCCGCCTGAATTTTGCGAGGATCCGAAAAATTGAACGACAAAATACGGCTTGATATGTACTGCCCCGGCATTGCGGTAATGATGCGATCGGCATCAAGTGCATTTTCGCGGAACAACTGCTCCATGCAAGATGGAACAACAATGTCGGGATCGACATCTTCACGAATGGGAATGATGGTCTCGTAAAAGTTGGCAATCTCGTACGACTTGAAGGTGTTGATAATCTCAACGGCCTTGATGGAATAGCTGCCAATGTCGAGCCCGATTATCTTTTGCATCAACAAATATCCCGAAAAGGCTATCCCGGCGAAATTGCAGTCAGATTCTATTGTCGCTCGCCGGGTTTTCCCGTGTCAATGATCAGAGGAACCGCCAGTAGAGAATACGGTACGCCGCCCGGCTCGAAAGGTTGGCACCAGCGGCCGTCCCGTCGGGGACCACCCTTTCAACCACCGCGTCCAGGGTTCGAACTGTGTCCCCCGACGTAGCCTTGATGGAAATTCGATAGGTTTGGGACATTTTACCAAACCACGACGATTTATTGGTTGGATCCGCCTGGTTGGCCGATCCGGCGTCGTTTTTGTTATATCCAAACAGGTCCGCGATCACTTGATCCATGGGTTTGTCTTTTCCGGCAATGTCTTTGAAATCCGTTTCGCGCAATCGGAGCATCTGCGCGAGCTTTCTAAACCGGTCTGGACCCGCGTCCTGGAACAGGCACTGCAGCAATTCACGAGGCGCAGAATTCAGATTGATCCGGGCCCGATCTTCGCGCTTTTTCCAGATCGGATACGCCGTGAGATAAGGAGCAAAAACCGTATGGACCTCTTCATCCCACCCCTCAATCATTTTGAGTTCTTCAATGGAATCAAGCGGCCCGTTTTTGGATTTGAATGGTTTTTTACGTTTCTGGTAAGGGTCTGATTCGTCTGAAAATCCTGATTCAGATTCCGTCCGCGAATCGGGATCCACCCAATCCTGAATGCGCGCCGAAAGCTCCATTGGGGTCAGGCGTTTTTTTGCCAAAAAAGCCTTTTCTGCCGGACAACTGAACAGTGCTGTAAGCATTGCACGAACAGCGGCACAAGGTTCCCTGGCCCCGCTAGAGCAGTAGTTCACATCGATTTTTTGCTGCTCGTCAGAAACCTTGATCTCGAACGATCCCTCGATGGCTTTGAGCTGATCCAGAACAGATGAGTCCAGCACACTATTTAACCCAAAGCTCTGCGCCAAAATCTGGATCATCTCTGAATCTGCCCCACCGATCGGCGGCAATTGATTCAGCAGGTCCCACAAACGAATATTGGTGTCGCCAAGGCCGAGTTTCTGCAGACCAGGAGTTGAACCGATGGTCAGGTCTTTTGCCAGATCTGCTGAAAGTAGAAAAGTAGCCAGATTGAAACCAGACTTGGCCGCAAATTCAGCACGAATCCGGTCCCTGTGTGTCACAGCGAGCTGCAAGTCAACCTGCGATGTAACGATTGAATCCGCAGCGAAAAGCATCATCAATGCGATCAGCATGACCGCCATCAGAAGGGCCACACCCCGCGACTTTCGTTCTCCACTTGTGTGCTGCGGAGCAACAGGAAAACCCCACTCAACTGCGGGTAACGTAAACCGTAATTTAATGGAATTCCAACTCATGTTCAGTACCACCTGATACTGCTGACAGGCTGTTTGAGCTCTGCCATCCCCGAGGAAAGGGCGGGGACCACGATTGTTTTCACTTCAAACGTAGCGGCCTTCTGAGTGGAATCACTGCCACTGCCTTGATCGGCGGGAATACCAAAAGGGGTGCCAGCGGTATCAACAAAGGCCGCGATTTCGATCCGGACCATTTTGGGAAGCTTGTTGCGGGTGTCACTGCGGCTTGAATCCCAGCGGTCGCGCAACCAATCGTCTCCTCGCCAGGCAATCACCTTGAATGATTTCACGTTTTGTAAAATCATGTTCGACGTTGGGTCCTCGCGAAAATTTGCGGTTGCAATGCTAGCAGTGGCACGGTGTAAGTCTTTCTCGCCGGGTCGCCCCTCAGCATCCTTTAATTCGTAGACGACATAGCCCTGATCACCCTCCATCAGGTTGGCAACGACGGGCTGGTTGGCCATCGTGGTCAAGGACAATTTGTCACTATCACCCGCCGGATCCACCCGAAAGATTGTCTTGAAATTTCGTTCGATGGGCATGCGGATTTGATCCGTGCTGCTCAGAACAAATGCATGTTCAATGTCACGAGAAATCATTTCCATTGCGTAGTTGAGCTGACGCACTGAGCGCGACTGCATAGATAGGCCCTGCCGGACATCAATACTTGAGCGCATCATCACGACGACTGCCACAGTGAGTGACAACAAAATACTGATCGAGATCATGATTTCAATGATCGTAAAGCCTGCTCGTCCATTACGATCGTGGAATTTACTCATGGTGAAGCACCTCCACCTGGCTGTACGGGTGCTATAGGAGGCGCTACTGGAGGAGCTACGGGCTGATTTGGTCCGGGCTTGGCCCCGGGAACCGCAGATTCCTGTTTTTGTAATGTATCCCAGGCACCCTTCAATCCAGCAAGCGAACTATCCATTTTCTCTTGATTGGTAAGAATCATGCCAAGGCTGGTGCTGTTTCTTGTCGCACCCTCAGGCCATGACACAGTCACTTTCGCCATCTTGAAGGAGTCATCACCGATTGCCTGCTCCAAGGCAATTTTGACGATCTCACCCATGCCGGCAGCAGCCGAGGGTTCGCCATCTGCACCCTTCCGGGCAGAGAGAATTCCCGCAAGGATGCTCGAAAGGTTTAACTTCCAATCCTGAATTTCCAGGTCGTAAGAATAGTCTGGAGCATCTTCAAACTTCTGGTCCTTGATCGAAGTCGTCAGTTCCTTGAACGGCCTGAAGGATGATTGATACTCGACCTCACCCATGATGCGTTTTGCAAGCCAAGAGGCTTCCGTTACCCTCCGGCCGTATTCCGCAAAAGAAATCGCATTGCCCTGGACTCCGCCCATTTCGACAATGAGAAATGCCATCAGGCTCAATGCTATGACGGTCTCGACCAAGGTAAAACTGCGCTCACCGGAGAGTCGCCTCAAAGGCGGCCCGGCGGGCGTCTGCTTGGCCTGTTGATTCTCGTCAATCAAATGTCACCGTGCTTTCCTCGCCCGTGCCAATCGTCTCAAGCGTCCCGGAATAAGGATTAGTTTTCATCGTGTAAGGGGTAATAGAATCGTCTGGCTGACGCTCGTCTTTTTTATAAGACACAATCATCCATGCCTTTTCAACGTAGCCACCCGGCAAAAAATACAAAAAGGCCCGGCCATTCTCCGGCAGGTCCATCACAGACTGTTTTGTTGCGTGGTGCTCTGCTTGCATCTCCTTGATCATCAGGTAAGGTCCAATCGTCCTTTCCCGCCATTCAAGGTTTGCAACCCGGGTCCATTTGGGACGCATCAGCTTGGATTTCGCAAGAACCACAGGGGATACCGGCTTGAATTCGGTCCGGGTGTCGGGGTCGATAATCGGCTCACCTGCGAGAGATTCGTATTCCAAGAATGCGGATTCGGTGGCGCTGTCTAAATCGCGCTCTTCCTCCTCAGTGGGATCGCTCTGGGCCTTCTGGTCACCGAGAAGAAATTCCGGGCGGTCGGTCGTCTCCAACCAATAACGGCCGCCATTGAGTTCAAAAACAAGGCGGTAGGGCTTGCCCGTCAGCACAGATAAATCAAATGCACTGCGGACGTCTTCAGCGAGACGTCCGACCTTGGTGGCCGCCTCGGCCCCCGACTTCAAACTGAACTGCGGTATCGCAATGGAATAAACGAAAGCCACCAACGCGATGACCACAACAACTTCGAAAAGTGTGAAGCCACGGTTAGCCGACGGCATACTCACCCCTTAAACTAAGGAGTCGTTCCGCCGCCTGCAGGCTGCTCAGGATACACAATGTCATCAGCATTGCCGACGGAACCATCCGGACCTCCGCTGATGATCTTGAAGTTGCGGCCATCAGATTCGTACTGAAACTTGTTGCCCCAGGGATCATTCAGCTTATTATTTTCGGTGTAGGGTCCACGCCAGGTTTTGACATCAGACGGAGCCGCGATCATTGCATCCAATCCCTGCTCGGTGCTTGGATAACGTGAATTATGGACACGGTACAACTGAAGGCTTTGTTCCAGCACTCCCATACCCAGTCTCGTCTGATCCTTCTTCGCCTCTTCCTGCTGACCGACAAGGTTCCGGACAAGATAGGCCATCAGGGTTCCCATCAGAGCGACCACAATGATGATCTCAATCAGCGTCATGCCTGACTTGGCTGCTTTGGAGAACGGCTTCTTCAACATCACACTGATTCTGCGCAACAAACTCATCATCTGCTCCTTGATATGCAATGGCGTCGGCTCAGCGCCCGACACGGATAATATCGTACTTTAAAACTTCCCAAAAATCACCGCAGTCGATTCATCACACTCAGCATTGGGATCATCAGTGCCGCCAAAATGCCCCCGGCACCCCCCGACATCAAAATAACCATCGCCGGCTCGATCAGCGAGATCATTGCGCTGACCTTCCGCTCGACTTCTGCATCATACGCTGTGGCGACATGCCCGAGCATTTCTTCAAGCTTTCCAGTTTTCTCGCCAGTCATAATCATGTGGACCACAAGAGGCGGAAATTCACCACTCTTGTCAATCGTGCTGCTGAGGCTTTTGCCCTCCTGGACCGCAACCTTGGCCTCGTCCAGAACGCTCGCCAGAACCGAGTTCGGGATCACATTCCTGGTAATCTCGAGGGCCTGGATGATCGGAACCCCGGAATTGAGGAGCGTTGAAAGGGTGCGCGTGAAGCGGGACACGTTCAGCCGCAAGATAATCGGTCCGAACACCGGAAGTTTCAGGGCGATCTCATCAAACTTACGCCGACCGGCATCCGTTGATACCCAGTACTTTGCGGCAAACCAGGCAAATACGCCAAACGCACCAACCAGCCACCAATAGTTTTGCAGAAATTCCGAAATCTTGATCAGCAATTCCGTGTACCAGGGCAGTTGAACTTTTAGACTGACAAATACCTTTTGGAGTTTGGGGACGACGCTGACAAAGAGAAAAACAACAATACTTGAACTAGCCAAGATCATCACTGCAGGGTAGGTCATTGCAGTGACAATCTGGCCCCTGATTTTTACCTGATACTCAATAAAATCAGCCAAACGCTCAAGAACCTGGGCCATATTTCCCGATGATTCGCCGGCGCGAACCATGTTGACATACAAACGATCAAAGACGCCGGGGAATGAACCCATCGCCTCTGCCAAGGATTTACCCTCGGAAATCTGATCCTTGACCGAACCAAGAGCGTTCTTCAAAACATGGTTTTCGACCTGTTGAGTCAGTGCACGCAGGGACTCATCAAGAGGCACCGACGCGGTCTGCAAGGTCGCAAACTGCCTGGTCATGATCGCAACGTCCTGCGGTGAAACCCTTGATGCAGAAAAGCGGGACTTTGTCTTGGCCTGAGCCGTCGCAGCTTCTTCGCTAATTTCAGATACCATGATTCCGTCGCGCTGGCGCAACTTCTGCCGCGCAGCTTTCACCGACTCGGCTTCAACCTTGCCTTTTTTATGGGCACCCGTTGCTACATCAAGTCCTTTGTAGGAATACTGTGGCAATTCAATCTCCCCAAGGCCAGATCAAAGGTGGCCTGGCATCATAGTCCCAAATCAAGATCATCAGTCTGCGTTTTCTGTACCGCTTCATCAATCGAGGTCAGGCCATCCACTACTTTCGACATCGCTGATTCACGCAATGTCTTCATGCCACGTTCAATAGCAACACGTTTGATGGCCTTGGCGTCCGGGGACTTGATGATCGTTTCACGAATATGATCATCAAAGACCATCAGCTCATAAATACCAACACGGCCCGAGTATGCCCGATTCTGACACCGGTCGCACCCTTGGCCGGCCCGGTAGATCTTCTTACCCGCCAATTTCTCTCGCGTGATTCCCACGATCTGGAGCTCACGATCACTGGGATCATAGGCTTCGCGGCACGTCTGACACAATTTGCGAACCAACCGGACCGCAGCGACGCCAAGAACGGCGGAAGAAATCTGAAACGACTGAATATTGAAGTCCATCAAACGCGTGACCGTCGCGGCAGAGTCATTGGTATGTAACGTTGAGAACACCAAGTGCCCTGTCATGGAAGACTGCATCGCAATGGTCGCCGTTGTAGCATCACGGATTTCACCGATCATGATGACGTCTGGATCCTGACGAAGGATTGAACGCAATCCCTCCGCAAAACCCATTCCGATCTTGTCTTTGACTTCGATCTGCCCAACCCCGGGCAACTGGTACTCAACCGGATCTTCAATCGTCAGGATATTGATGTCCGTTGAGTTGATGTGCATCAGCGATGCGTAAAGCATACTGGACTTACCCGAGCCCGTTGGTCCGGTCACCAGAACCATACCGTGTTTTTGTTCGATTAAATTTGTCCAAACCTTAAAGAGGTCTTCTTCCATGCCCATTTGATCCAGACGCTTCGCGCCGGACGTTTTATCTAAAAGTCGCATCACGATACGCTCACCGTGTGCCGTCGGCAAAACCGACAAGCGAACGTCAATGTCGCGGCCGGCCACCTTGATATTGATCCGGCCGTCCTGTGGAACGCGCTTTTCAGCGATATTCAATTTACCCAGGATCTTGACACGGGAAGCGAGAGAGTTCCCGTGGCGTTTCGGAATTTGCATCTTGTCATGCAGAGCTCCGTCAATTCGAAACCGTACAACGATCTCTGCATCGTACGGCTCGATATGGATATCAGATGCCTTTTCCTTTACGGCACGGGTCAGCAGACCATTAACCAAGCGAATGATCGGCTTTTCATCGTCGGTCGACTCAAGGAGATCCCGAGTTTCCTCAAGGTCTTCATCCATGCCAATTTCAGGGACATTGAGTTCGTCGATTACCTTCTTTGAATTGTCATTTGACCGTTCAAAGACGCGGTTGATGCTGGCTTCGATAATGGATGGAGGACTGACCACGATATTGATGTTGGTCGAAAGAATCAGACGCAAATCGTCCAATGGAAAAATATTAAGTGGATCTGCAACAGCGACTGTTACATTAAAATCATCGCGCGCAACGGGAAGCAACTTGTTGTCACGACAAAAAGCGATCGGAATGTTTTCAACCAGCGCAGGGTCGATGTCATTAATTGGAAGGCGGGTGTAATAAGGCAAATCGAGCTGGGCCGCCAAGGCCCGTAGCATGTCTTCTTCACTGATCAAATTCTTTTCAAGCAGAATTTGACCTAATTTCTGCCCCTTACCGGCAGCCTGCTGCGCCTGAAGTGCCTCGTCCAGCTGCGCGCGACTGATTACCGACGTCTCGACCAAAATCTCCCCAAGGGATTTTTTTCGCTTCTGCGCACCTGGAATCCCAGCATCCGCAACGGGAAGATTAGCCCACTTGGGACCATCCGCTCCCGCGCCGCCCTCTGTCCCCGACGACTCAGAATCGGGCAAGGGACGAACGCCGTCGCCGGTGCCATCACCATAAGCGTCCGAACCAGGGAAATCGAAATTTTCTATGTCGTCAATCATTGAACACTCCCATTGGATCCCAAATCACTCCATTGGCGGAGGCGGCTCGACAGGCGGAGGCGCATCGAAGGATCCGCCGTCACCACCAAAGCCACCCTGAGGCGCCGGCGGCTGGGGCGGCGGGGGAAGAGGAGATCCACCCGCGCCTTCGCCACCACCAGAACTGGACCCACCGCCGATAAACGGTACAGGAACTGTTTCCGATTCCAGCGTTTCGTTGCCATCCCCAGCGTCATTGGCATTTTCACTTGAGTTTTGATTTTCATTGGTCGAATGCGGCTCGCGCATCGACTGCTCACGCAGTTGCTTCTCTTGAATCTCTGATTCATTGGGCTTGTGCTCGCCGTCCTCAGCCTTAGGCAGCAGTGCATAAAAATCATCCTTCTTGAAACGCGAGCCGTATACCTGCTGCATGAAGTCATCACGTTCCTTGATTTTCGCCTGATAAACCGCCGCAAGATCGTCAGCACCATGAATGATATGCGGGGTCAGGAAGATCACGAGATTGTTTCTAACGCTGCCGGTTGTAGAGTTGCGGAACAGCCATCCGATGATGGGAATGTCACCGAGCAGTGGAATCTTCTGGAACGTTTCATACTCGGTCGACTGTACCAGACCTGAAACCACTACCGTCTGCTGGTTCTTGACAGTCAACGTTTGTGACGTCTTTCGCTTGTTGATTTTTGGCAGGCCGGTCTGGGAATCAACCTGTGGTGTACTTGATTCAAGATCAACTTTCATCGTCACAAAGTTCGCATTACTGATGTTGGGCTTGAGGCTCAGAGTCAAATCGACGTCTTCCTTTTCAATCTTTGGAATCGCAACCCCGGTCTGGGCGTTGAATTCAGCCGACTTGAAGAAAATCTTCTCACCCACGGTTATCTTGGCCTCTTCATTGTTGGCAGTGAGAATGTGAGGCGAGGATAAGACGCGCGTATTGGAGTCGGTTTTGATCAGCTTGATCAATGCTCCGGGAGTAAATTTGCCAAGCCCCGGCACCTCCACAGAGTTTCCAGCAAGAATACCGATCGTCATGTCCTCGGCAAACGCTCCCGCAACCTTTTCCACTGCGGCCGCTGAGCTTGCGGTTGTTCCGGCTGCTTGCGCGGCAACCAGTGGAGCGATCTTACTTGCCTCCCATGTCGTGATGATATTGGAATTCCCTTGCCCACCGCGCCCCCCGAAGATGCTGGTGCCGAACTTGAATCTGTTATCTACGTTAATATCAAGAATGTCGGCTTCGACAAAAACCTGACTGCGACGGATATCGAGCTTGCGCACAATGGCATTGATGGCGTTGTAGGCCGCGCGGCTTCCGGTGATCAATAGCGAGTTGGACTGCTCATCGGCAGTAATTTTAGTCCCCTCATCGAGCTCCGCAACGACCGCCTCGCCGCCCGGAATCATCTGTCCATTTGGACCCGCCGAAGGGCGAAGCGGCGTCATGCGACGACCTCCTCCCCCGCCTCCACCTTTGCCCTGGGCCAAGTTTGAGAGGGTCGAAGACAGTTTTTTTGCATCCGCATAGTCCAACGGACGGACATGGATGGTGGCCTGCTTGGTTGGATCGTCAAGTGCCGTGTCAAATTTTTTCACCAGAGCTTTGACATCAGAAATCGTCCGCGGAGGTCCAAAGATAATGACCGCATTTGAACGCTCATCTGTAAGTAATTTATACGCCGGGGTTCCGCGTCCGGCGCCAGCCTTCATCAGTTCATTGATCTTTTCAACAATGCCCTTCGCGTCCGCATAGCGAATCGGGACAATCGAGACCTGCGGCTGCTGCCCCTGCACATCGAGTAATTCCAGAATGTCCAAAATTCGACGAACCTTGTAACCACTGTCACTGATGATCAGTGTGTTGGTTTTTTCGTAGGCGATCATCGAGTTCGACGAAACAATGCGTGAAAGGGTGTTCTGAATTTCCTTCGCCTCGATGTACTTCAAAGGAACGATCTGAGTGATGATTTCATCCGTTAAAAGAGTCCATTTTGAACCAAGAAAGGTTTTGAGATTATCTTTTACGGCAGTGCGGACCGGCATGATCTTGATTACTTTTCCAGTCTCTACCGTAGTCATCCCCAGCAAGTTCAGGGCCGACAAGAACGCCTGGTAGGCTTCTTCCTTGGTCACCTTGCGGGGCGAGATGATTTGGACTTTGCCACTGACGTTACGATCAAGAATAACGTTCTTGTTCGTCCACAAGGCAACCGCCTTGATGATGTCCTTGATTTCAGTCGGCTCCGGGAAGTCGATATTGATGAGTTCCTGGCCTGACGGGATCGTTGATGAACCTCTTTTGCCTTCACTCTTATTGGCTTGAACCTCGACCTTTGCAGCCGCCTCCGGTGATTCGGCTGGCATGCCTGAACTGGCAGAATCAGTCGGTTCACCCGCCGGGATGAAGGGCTCTGTCTTGGCCCTGTCCTTGAACGACTTTCCGCCTGGCGTTTTCTTTGCCGGCTTAAATTTCGCTGGCTTTCCCGGCTGCCCTTCCACGGGAGCCGCGGGTTGGGGCGTGCTGACGACAGCCGGCGCGTCAGGAGTGAGCGGCGCAGGTGTTGGTTGCGGCGCCACTGCAGCATCAACGGTGGCAGGAGGCACAGCAGCAGGTGCTGGCGCATCGGCTGGTGGCAGAACCGCAACTGGTGGTTCTGCTGGCGCAGCAGAATCAACCGCAGGGGGCGGCGGTGGTGGCAGGGTCGGAGTGCCCTGGGCCAAAATCTGCCCACCATGGATTCCAAAAAGGAGCCCAAACAAGGCTCCAGCTTGCACCATCATTTTTTTGACTTGTCTTGCCTGCACCTTGGTCATTTGAGGCTCCATCTTGCCCGGGCGTTACTTGATCCGGACCGTGATCATCTGAGGCGTGGTTCCATTGCGCAAAACACTGATTCGTACTTCACGTTCGTTACGAAAAGATTCATACAAGGCAAACCCCTGATCAGGGTTCTTTAAACTCGCATCGTTGACCTGAGTGATGACATCACCGTTCTGTAAACCGACTTTTGCAAAAAGACTGCTGGGATCAATCGCGAAAATTTTGAATCCGTTGATCTGGTTATCAACTGTATTTGGGACCAGCCTTGCCGCATTGATGATTTTACCAAATCCTGCGCCAAGTTCAGACTCGACATAAGAACCATCGACTAAAACTGGCGGCAACTGGTCTCCCGACCCTGCTCCAGCCGAAATGCCCCCACCAAGATCCCCTGCAGCCAGCTGCTTCTCCAGATCAGAGACAAGGCTCAGACATTCCTTGACTCCCTTGTTGTTTATTATGACCTCATTTCGATCCACACCGGCAACCAACGCCTCCTCGTTGCCAATGATCCCCTCGCCAACCCGGTAAATATCGGCGTCTGCCTGACCCTTTTCGCGTACCGAAGCAAAGGATTTATCGCGGTTGCCGAGGTAAATGGTCCCAATCAATTCCAGGTTCAGTGTCCCTGGCTGGCATGGTGCATTGATGTCAAAAACGGGCTGACCATCGCCCCCACCACGGCGTTCCAACTCTTCTTTTGGATACTCCCCGGATGAATTGAAAAGATTACGATCCGTGATGGACTTCTTGAAGTCCCTATAATTGACCGATGCAATGCCCAGTCCTGCCCCACCACCACTGACCTTTGGCCTGTTCAGCAAGCCGGTGGCCAGATCAACCAAAGGACCCACGGCAACGATGGTCAAAAACGTGGTGGCAATAATATAAGCAGCAAAAACCGCCATTGATGCCCGAAGCGCAAGGCGCACGGCATCCGGCCACCACTTTCGCTGTGGCAGTTGCTGGAGCTCTTCCAGCAGGACATCGCGGCTGGGCAAATACAATCTCAACTCACTTCACTTTCATGTTCAGGTTCTGTTTGGCACCGCTTCGCGAAAATCTGACTTCGATGTCACCCTCGTTGCGCAATGATTGCAGCAACTTGATTGCCTGGGATGTGTCTGTCAGTGGAATCCCGTTGATCTCCTCCACCACATCACCGTTCTGCAATCCTGCCTTCTGATAAATTGAATCGCTCCGGATCCGGTCTAATTTAAAGCCTTTCAACTCACCATCGACCACGTTGGGTGATGCCTTTGCATCCTGTAAAACCTGAGCGAAATCTGTCGAGAGAAGCTTGTTTTTATAATCCACCGACATCTCGATATTTCCACCCTTGCGATCAAATCCTGGCTCCTTGAATGACTCTCCAGGTGCCTCGGTCGCAAAGCCACGTTCTCCGCCCGCCTCGCCCTTGGCGCGAATCCTGCCTTTTTTTCGAGAGGACCGGATAATATCCTGACGATCCAAAACCGCGATTTCCTTGCGTCCGTCTGCACGCAAAAGAATGATCCGGTCAATCTCAATCCTGTCGAGTGTCGCATCCGATTCGACTTGATCACCCACCAAGAAACTGTTCGAACTCTTCTTGGTTGTATTCTCAACCAACGCGATTCCAGTGTATGGATCGCCTCCGTAGATGATCCCGATGACATGAATCGGCAGGTCAGTTAATGCCAAATCCTCACCCGTTTTCGCGCGACCTTTTTCGTCATCCAGCTTGCCCTCGGAATTGAAAATATTGCGTTTAAGAATTTCATCAACCACAGCCTGGGCCAATGTCACCGATGGCTCCGGCACTGTCACAGAGGCCTGCTGGTTTTCCGCACCAAGGAGCTTCTTCGGGTCAGTCGGAGCGAGAACATAAGCCACAATTGTCGACACCACCGTTGCACCAAGAAAAGACGCACCCAATGCAATGGCAATTTTCCGCCAAGGCAAGGGAGCAAGCCTTTTTGCTATGGTCTCGATATCCATCAAGACTCCAACAGGGCAAACTGCGCTGCAATATTTCGCGCGGTTGTCTCAGGCAATTCAAACTCAGGCTCCACAACAATCGACGCCTGACGGTAACGCTCAAGACGCTGGCCCAGCAAAGCCTTGATCCTGTCTGCGAGACGCTTGCGTTTCTCTTCCATGAATTGCTGAAGGGCGGGTCCTTTGGTCCCCGGCGGTAAACCCGATATGTCGGCGAGATCATCCAAGAACGGGCGCCTTATCAGCCCCTGCAGGGCCTTTGGCCCGGGGGCCATCCTGCGAACAATTTCGTCCACCGGCGGATTCAACCAAACGACAAGGCCGTGCTTCGTCAGCACTTGCCAAGAACCTTCATCGCCCACTGCTCCACCACCAGTCGCAATCACATGGCGGCGCGCATTTGCCACCCGCGCAACAACCTTACGTTCAAGATCACGAAAACCGGCTTCACCTTGCTCCATGAAAATCCGGGCAACCGGTTTTCTGGTCATGCGCTCCACTTCAGCATCCGTGTCGAGAAAACCGAACCCAAGCATGTGCGCCAAAAGAGGTCCAACAGCGGATTTTCCACTGCCCATCACGCCGACAAGGATGATGTTTGCGTATGACTTTTCTTGAGGCAATTCCAAGACCTAACCTCTCGATCTATTTGGTCATTTCATTCTAGCCCAGATTGCATAAAAAGAGCAGGATGGGACCACGATTGGAGCCGCCCCTGATCTCGGCCCATTTTATATTCGGATAAAAAATGGGATCATCCGGAGTCTTCACGGGCCGTTAAGGGAGAATGTGATGTCATTTGTGCAGGTATCGGAATCAGGGCGCGTTGAGACTTGGACCATAAACCGTCCAGAACGTTTTAATGCTCTGGGCACAACCTTGGCCCGCGAATTGAACGAATGTGTTGATGACCTGCACCGGCGTCTCGTGGATTGGCAGGCTGCGCCTGCATCCAACGTGTTACCAGTCCGCGCCCTCGTGCTCCACGCGGAACCTTCACGTCGGGGCCGATCGCCAGTCTGGATTGCGGGCGGGGACATGAAAGAATTAGCGACACTGACTGGCGAAGGCCAGGGCCGCAATTATGCTGCGATGCTCAATCGTTTTTGCCGGTGCCTTGAGGAACTGCCGATTCCAGTAATTGCCTCGATCCACGGAGCAGCCATCGGGGGCGGAGCAGAACTGGCACTGGCGGCAGACCTGCGATTTGGTACCAAGATGACACGATTTGAATTTCGCCAACTCCGCGTCGGACTTGCCACAGGATACGGTGGAACAAAAAGGCTGGTCGACTTGATTGGAAAAGCCAATGCGCAGCGTTTGATTTATCTTGGCGGTGATATTTTGGCAGACGAATGCTTGCGACTCGGACTGCTGCACAATGTTGTTGCCGACGAAAAACAGCTTGCAGATTTGATAGCCCAGACCACGCGCGAAATCATCAATTTGGAGCCACGGGCCATTGCAGCACAGAAAGAGATGTTCCGGATTGCAACGGATGCGCATCCCGGGGCTGCGTATAGTGCAGAACTCGAGTTGTTCGGAAAAATATGGATGAACCCGTCACATAAGAATTTTCTGGCTACATTTTAATAAACTGCTCTACATGGCTGCGCCTGACTTCAGATGCCACTTCAAGCCACGCCCCTCGCACATCCACAGTGCCCTCCATAAAGGAGGTGCACATGCGCTGCCCACGTTGCGAGACATCACTTTCGGTCATCAAAAAAGGATATTTTCAGCGAAAAAACACGCCGACTGAAAAGCGCCAGAGGTTCCTGTGCAAGTCCTGTAAGTCCCAGTTTTCCCAGACATCAGGCTCCCTCGACGAGGGCCAAAAACGGCCTGATTTACACCATCCAATTTTCATGCTTTTGATTTCGGGAGTTTCCCAGCGCCGCGCTGCAAAACTGTGTTCGACAACGCAAATCACCGTGGCGCGCAAGCTGGTGCGCATGGCGAAATTCTCGCAGGCGGCCCACGCGGCGCGCCTGGCCGGGATGAGAAAATCAGTAAAAACTGCTGTTTTTGACGAAATGGAGGCTTTTGAACACAGCAAGTGCAAGCCCGTTGCCATCGCCGTGGCCGCCGAAGAGGGCAGCCGTATCATTCTGTCGGCCGTTGCGGCCAGCATGCCCGCCAAGGGGCGCCTTGCCGCCATCTCGCGGCGTCGCTATGGCAAACGGGATGATCACCGTAAACATGCTCTGGGTATGGCTTTGGCGACGATCTCGCACGTGGCCTCGGCGGACCTACTTGTGAAGTCCGATCAATGTCCGCGCTATCCCAAACTTGTGCGAAAACACCTGCCCGGCGCAGAACACA
>Ga0214919_10002853_pt1 | contig 26731 bp, 33 predicted proteins | sample LL1503_MetaG_FD_177994 | JGI IMG/M metagenome (GOLD analysis project Ga0214919, IMG submission 177994) | Freshwater microbial communities from Lake Lanier, Atlanta, Georgia, United States - LL-1503 | ecosystem: Environmental > Aquatic > Freshwater > Lake | place: USA: Georgia | collected...
TATTTTTGAGGGAAAATTAAAACTTAAAAAAACTTGCTGTATCAATATACCGCTGGTTTTTTTAAGTTTTAATTTTTACCAAAAAGACGAAGCTAATGCGATCAATAGATTTTTAGTTTGGTATAGTATGCTATAATTTCTTGCAAATGCAGATAAATCAAGGGTTTGGAGAGGAGAGTTTTGGATTTAGAGCGGAGTTGAGATTGGGAGGTGGATTTTTAGAGGCGCCCAGAATACTAATTCGATTTAACCAAATGCTTAAAAACTTCCTCTAAATCTGGCTGATTAGTTGAAATATCTTTAATTTGAATTTGATTACTTGAAAGAGTTACAAAAATCTTATCTACTGAGATCTTAGCTGGATCATAGGTAATAGAAATTTTATCTTTTGCTAAAAATTTAGTGTTAAAATCAACTAATAATTCAGAAACTTTTTCAGGATTATCACAGTTAATAATCAACTCTTTACTATTCATTAATTGCATCAAATTTTCTTTACGATCGTGAGCAATTACTTGCCCATGATTAATAATGGCAATCTCATCACACAACTCTTCCGCCTCTTCAAGATAATGAGTTGTAAGCAGAATTGTAGTGCCCGATTTATTTAAATTTTTTACATATTCCCAAAGTTGATTGCGCAATTCAACATCAACTCCTGCTGTTGGCTCATCTAACACCAAAACTTCTGGATTATGCACTAATGCCTTAGCAACTAAAAGACGACGCCTCATGCCACCAGAAAGACTTCTGGGCTTTGATTTGCTTTTATCTTTCAAACCTAAAGCTGAAATAATTTCATCAGTTCGACGATCAGCTTTTCTAATGCCATAATAGCCAGCATAAATTTCCAACGTTTCTTTCACATTAAAAAATGGATCAATCACCAGCTCTTGCGGCACAATGCCAATTTTAAATTTTGCCAGCTGTTGATTTTGGTCAATATCAATTCCAGCAATTTTTACCTGACCAGAGGTTTTATTAACCAATCCAGCAAGAATGTTTATTATGGTTGATTTACCAGCACCATTTGGACCCAAAAGCCCAAAGAAAGAACCTTTTTTAACTTCAAGATTAATTGATTTAAGAGCTTCTTTAGCCGAAGATTTAGCAGTTTTTTGATAAGTTTTGCTGAGGTTTTTTATTTCAATTGCTAGCTCTGACATAAACTATATTACGCCTTTGGTTTTTAATAATTCCTGCAATTCTCCTGATTGAAACATTTCTTTTACAATGTCACATCCACCAATAAATTCACCCTTAACATAAAGCTGAGGAATTGTTGGCCAATCAGAATATTCTTTGATTCCTTGCCTAACTTCAGGATCGCGAAGTATGTCAACATCTAAAAAATCAGCACCAAGCTGATTTAAAATATGCGAAACTGTAGCAGAAAATCCACATTGAGGCATGTCTTTGTTGCCTTTCATGTAAAGTACTACAGAATTATTATCGATGGTTTCTTGAATTTTTTCTAAAACTGACATGATGAGTTTATTTTTTAATTATGAAGCGGATGTCTTTAATTGCATTGCGTGAAGTACATCGCCAAGAATTTCTTTAAGAGCGATATTTACCATCTTATGCTGTTCTATTCTTGTTTTTCCAGTAAAAATTTTATCAATTATTTTTACACTATAATGATTATCGTCGTCAACTAAGGATATCACCTCAATTTGAGCATTTGGGAAAGAATTTTTAATCATTTCCTCAAGTTTTATTTTAGCTATTGGCATGTAAACTTTTAAAGTAGGTACAAAAAAGGCGGGCATAAAGCCCGCCTTAAATATTAAACTATGAATTAAAAACTAACCGAAGAAACCACGGCGTTTTTTAGGTTCAGCATTTCTGTCAGAACCTCGATCAGAACTACGATCATCCCTTCTATCGTCTCTTCTGTCATCTCTTCTGTCAGAAGATCTTCTATCAGAGCCACGATCATCTCTATCTCTAGAGCTGCTTCTTCTATCAGAACTTCCTCTGTCAGAACGCTCTCCTCTTTCTGAACGATCATCTCTGTCATCCATTTGAGGTCTAACCGCTAAAGTGGCAGAAATGTCTTCGCCAGTTTTTTGATCAACACAACGGTAGCTAAGTTTTGGACGACCTTTTTTGTCGAAACCAATAACTTTTACTTTTACGATATCGCCTTCATTGATAACATCTTCAACGAAATCAACACGATATTCTGCAAGTTCAGAAATATGAACGAAACCATCACGATTGTTAGAAATGCTAACGAAAGCACCAGCATCAATAACTTTTACAACTGGACCTTCATAAATATCACCAACTTCAGGTTCGAAAATAATTTCGTTAACCATTGCCATAGCTTTTTTAATAGCTTCGTTGCTATTAGAGCTGATTTTAACGGTACCGTCATCATCAACATCCATAACCACGCCAGCAACAGCACAAATTTCTTTGATAACTTTGCCACGAGAACCAATTACTTCACGAATTTTCTTTGGAGAAATATTCATTGTTTCAACTTTTGGCACATTAACATTCAACTCAGTTCTTGGAGTTGACATAACTGCAATCATTTTTTCCAAAATATGTATTCTGCCACCGTGAGCTTGCTCAAGGGCTTTTTGCATAATTTCAGAACTAATACCATTAATTTTGATATCCATTTGTAAGGAAGTGATACCATTTTTAGTACCAGCAACTTTGAAATCCATATCACCAAGATGATCCTCATCACCCATAATATCAGAAAGAATAACGAATTTGTCGCCTTCTTTGATAAGTCCCATAGCAATGCCAGAAACTGGCTCTTTAATTGGAACGCCAGCATCCATAAGCGATAGAGAAGTACCGCAAACTGTTGCCATTGAAGAAGAGCCGTTTGATTCAGTAATTTCTGAAACAACTCTAGTTACATAAGAAAAGCTTTCATTGTTTCTTGGGAAAACGGGGTTAATTGCTCTCCAAGCCAATTTACCATGACCAATTTCTCTTCTTCCAGGTGGTTTTAACTGACCAGTTTCACCAACTGAATATGGAGGGAAGTTGTAATGTAGCATGAATGTATCTTTAGTCATAACATCCAAACCTTCTATCATTTGCTCGTCTTTTGAAGAACCAAGGGTGGTAATAACCAAAGCTTGAGTTTCTCCACGAGTGAAAAGAGCTGAACCATGAACTTGTGGCAATAAACCAATTTCAATATCAATTTGTCTAACTTGATCAGTAGCCCGACCATCAATTCTTGAACCACTTTGAAGTACATCGTTACGAACGATATCTTGTTCAAGATGTTTAAAAATTGACGAAATTTTATTTTTGCAATTTCCAGCTTCTTCGTTAACAAATTTTTCTTTAACTTCTGTTTTGATTTGATCAAGCAGGCCAGATCTAACTTGTTTTTCGCGTTGTTTGTAAGCAGAAATTAATCTGTCACCAATGAAAGCAGCAATTTCTTTTTCAAGAGCTGAATTATCTTGTTTAACAACTTCAATTTTCTTTTTACCAGCCGCTTCAGTAAATTCTGCAATTAAGTCAATGATTGGTTGGAATTGTTGATGACCAAAATTAATAGCATCAAGCATTTGAGCTTCTGAAAGTTCAGAAGCTTCTGATTCAACCATTAAAACTGAAGATTTAGTACCAGCAACAACTAAGTCTAATGAACTTTGCTTAAGCTCTTCAGCGCTTGGGTTAAGAACAAATTGACCATCAACCAAGCCAACTCTAGCCGAGCCAACTGGCTCAGTAAGAGGAGCTTCAGAAATTGACAATGCAGCAGATGCAGCAATTAGAGCCAAAACATCTGGTGTGCAGCTTGCATCATATGATAAAACTGTACAAATCACATTAACTTCATTGTAAAATCCAGCTGGAAACATTGGTCTGATCGGACGATCAATCAATCTTGCAGTAAGAGTTGCAGCATCTGATGGCTTTGCTTCTCTTTTAAAGAAACCACCTGGAATTTTTCCAGCAGCGTAAGATTTTTCTAAATAGTGAACGGTAAGAGGGAAAAAATCAGCTCCTTCTACTGCTTTACTTGCAACTGTAACTGCACAAAGAATTGTAGTATCACCAAATTTAGCAACAACAGCTCCACCAGCTTGACGGGCAATTTTGCCAGTTTCTAAGGAAAGGGTTTTACCATTCCAGTTTATTTCTTTTTTAACAATATTAAACATTTTCATCTTTTATTAAATTATACTTGGGCTTTGAACAAGCCCAAGCGACAACATGTAAAAATAGCGGAAATAGCCTAAACTATTTTCTGATTTCTAATTTTTTGATTAGGTTTGCGTAGCGTTCAGCTGACTTAGACTTCAAATAATCAAGCAAACTTCTTCTTCTGCTAACCAAGATCAACAAACCTCTTCTTGAAGAAAAATCACTTTTGTGAACTTTTAAATGTTCAGTTAAGTTATTGATTTGTTTAGTAATAACTGCGGCTTGAACTTCAACTGAACCAGTATCCGCTTTACCTTTCGCACCAGCTTGTGCAAATTCTTTTATAACTTCTTTCTTTGATTTTGTAAGAATTGACATTCTTGATTCCTCATCTATTGCTTTTAATTAAAAACGTTAAGCGGCTTTAATAAATTTTTTTCAAATTTACCAAGACCAATTAACCCACCATTATTGATAACCCGAACCAAACTTATGCAAGACGGTTCTAAGGACGCATGATTTAAATCTGAAGATGGATAGTCTGAAATAAAATTTTCTATTGTGATAATCTGACCATTTTTGAACCTAGAGGCATCTAGATCATCTAACTTGATTTCAATCATGAAATCTAAGACATCGTGCAAAGAAAGCAGCGAGCCATCAAAAAAACGACCGCCATAATTAACAAGGGTTTTTAACTTAGCAAGTGAAATTGTTTTATCATAAAAAAATTTTCCCACTTCAAGCCTAGCCAGAGATGACACATATCCGCATACTTGAGTTTTTTTGCATAAATCACGAGCAAAAGATCTAACATAAGTGCCTTTAGAACATTCTATTTCAAAATCTCCGAATTCCTCATTATTTGAAATTAATTTTGCTGAAAAAATTTCCACCTCTCTTTCTTTAATTTCAAATTCAACATCTTTTCGAGCCAAATCATAAGCCCTAACACCATTGATTTTTATCGCTGAAAAACGCGATGGAGTTTGTTTTATTTTCCCCATCAAACTTGGTAATGCAAAAATTAAACTTGCGGTATTTGGCCTTGCCAAACTTGATTCTACAACCTTTCCTTCAGCATCATCGCTATCACGAAACTCGCCCCAAGAAATACGAAAAAAATATTTTTTGCGAGCATCGGCAATATATTGGCAAGTTTTGGTAGCTTTATTTAAAGCAATGGGAAGTACGCCAGAAGCGCAAGGATCAAGAGTTCCTGCATGACCAACTTTTTTAGCGCCAGTGATTCTTTTTACCATTGCTACAACTTTAGCTGAGGAATAGCCAATTGGTTTGTCGATATTTAACCAAATATTTTGGGTTGAGAGATTTTTTAACACAATTATCTGATGAGTTGTTGGTGAATGCTTGGGTCTCATCATGCGATGATGACGATAAGTTGTCATATTGAGCGAAGCGAAACCACCTCTTTAAGATAAAAGAGATCCTTCACTTAACTCATAATGACAATTGAGAGTAGAGATGTTTTGAAGTAAACCTAACTAAACAGTATTAGCCCCAGAAATAATATCGATAAGCTCTTTAGTGATATTCGCCTGTCTGGTTCTGTTGTAAACCAAAGTTAAGCCTTTAATCATTTTAGAAGCATTATTGGTTGCAGCCTCCATAGCTGCCATTCTGGCACCTTGTTCAGAGGCACTATTTTCCAAAAGATTGTTGTAAATTTGTACCGCTAAATTTCTTGGCAGAACATCGCTTAAAATTTCTTCTTGACTTGGCTCATATTCAACTGGAGATTCAAACTCAATAACTTGCTTAGGATCAACTTTGATTTGTGCTGGAATTATCTGTCTGCAAATTTGTTCTTGAGCAATTGCTGATTTGAATTTGCTAAAAATAACTTCGCAAACATCAAACTCATCATTATCATAGCGCTCAATAATTTTTTGAGATAATTCTTGAGCACTTTTATAATCAATCACATCCTTAAAAATTCCAAAAACACGATCTATGATTTTCTTTTCATAGATTGATTTTAGCTGCTCATAAGCTTTTTTACCAACGCAAATGATTTTAACTTTATGACCATTTGCTATTAAATCTTGAATACGATTTTTAGCCAATTTTACAGTAGCAGTATTTAAGCCGCCGCATAAACCACGATCAGAAGACAAAATTACCATTAAATAAGTTTCGCTTTTGCCTTTGCCAGTTAAAAGTGGAAATTTCTCATTTAAGTTTTCACGAACCGCAATATTTGAAGCCAAATTAGAAACTATTTCCTGAATTTTTTCAGCAAATGGTCGCGAAGCTTCAACAGCTTGTTTAGCTTTTTTCAAACGAGAAGCCGCAACCATTTTCATGGCTTTAGTCATTTTCTGCGTCGATTTTACCGACTTAATTCTGAGTTTTAGCGATTTTAAATTAGCCATATTTTAAAATTTACTAATGAGATAATTTGTCGTTAAGAGCAGCATGATCAAAGGTTGTAGCTGGAGCATGATTTAAAAAGATTTCCAAGAAATCTGTGATGGCTTTTTTAAGCTTCACTTCAACTTCTTCAGAGATTTTTTTGTCTTTTTTGATTGATTCTAAAATGTCTGGGCTTTGAGATTTCAATTTACGAATAAATTCTTTTTCAAAAGCCACAACTTCTTTTACTGGAACTTTGTCTAAATAACCTTTAACACCGGCATATATTGAGGCAACTTGCTCTTCCAAAGCGATTGGAGTATATTGCTCTTGCTTCAACAATTCAGTTAATTTACGACCTTTATCAAGCAATTTTTGAGTTGCTAAGTCTAAATCAGAGCCAAATTGAGCAAAAGCTTCAAGTTCTCTAAATTGAGCCAAATCAAGCTTAATTGTGCCAGCAACTTGTTTCATAGCCTTAGTTTGGGCAGCAGAACCTACACGAGAAACTGAAAGCCCCACATTTACCGCAGGTTTAATACCTTTATAAAATAATTCTGTTTCTAAGAAAATTTGTCCGTCAGTAATTGAAATTACATTTGTTGGAATGTAAGCAGATACATCTCCAGCTTGAGTTTCAATGATTGGAAGCGCAGTTAAAGAGCCGCCACCCATTGCATCTGACATTTTAGCAGCGCGCTCAAGTAAACGGGAGTGAACATAAAATACATCTCCTGGATAAGCTTCGCGTCCTGGTGGGCGACGAAGAAGAAGTGACATTTCACGATAAGCTACCGCATGTTTACTTAAATCATCATAAGCAACTAATGCATGCATGCCATTATCACGGAAATATTCACCAACTGTACAGCCAGTGTAAGGAGCGAAGAATTGTAAAGCCGCACTTTCTGAAGCAGTTGCAGAAACCACAACTGTATATTTCATCGCGCCAGCTTCTTCTAAAGTTTTAACGATTTGTGCAACTGTTGATCTTTTTTGACCAATCGCCACATAAATACAGAATAGTTTTTGCTTATCATCGTTTTCAGCGTGAGCTTTAGCTTGATTGATAAATGTGTCAATAACGATAGCAGTTTTACCAGTTTGGCGATCACCAATGATTAACTCTCTTTGTCCGCGACCAATTGGAATCAAACTGTCAATTGCTTTAATACCAGTTTGCATTGGCTCAGAAACTGATTGACGAGCAATAATTCCTGGAGCTTTGATTTCTACACGACGATATTCAACATCAGTTAAAGCGCCTTTGCCATCAATTGGGTTTCCCAAAGAGTCAATAACGCGACCAAGCAAACCTTTTCCAACTGGAACTTCAACAATTTTACCAGTTCTTTTAACATCAGAACCTTCTTTAATTGTTTGAGCATCACCAAAAACTACGATACCAACATTGTCAGTTTCAAGGTTAAGCGCCATGCCTTTAACGCCTGACTCAAATTCAACAAGTTCACCAGCTTGAATATTGTCAAGACCATAAACTTTAGCAATTCCGTCGCCAATTTTAACAACTTCACCAACTTCTTTAAGTTCAGCAGCTGTTCTGAAATTCTGAATTTTTTTCTGCAAGATGTTAGAAAATTCTTCTACTTTAAATTCCATAATTTTTTGATTTTTTGGTTGTTATAAATTTTTAAACCCACCTCGGTCATTCCCGCGAAAGCGGGAATCTAGAAATGTTAATGCAAGTTGATTCCCGCCTTCGCGGGAATGACAGCGCGCCATTTTAATTATTGGCTGCGATCAGCTCTTGTTTTAAGCTAAAAATTTGGTTTTTCAGACTTGCATCAACAATGTTGGAGCCAATTCTAACTTGAAATCCACCTAAAATTTTTGGATTTAAGGTTTCTTTTATTTCAATTGTTTTATCAGAATATTTTTTTTCAATTACAGATTTTATTTGATCCAACTGCTCTTTATCAGCTTTGTTGGCAAAAATTATTTCTGCTTCTAAAATATTTTTTTGCTTTTTTAGCAAAACAGTAAATTCTTCTTGAACCTCTAAAAACAAGCTCAATCTTTTATTGTTGGCAAGTAAAAAAAGGAAATTTGAAACCACATTTTCAAAAGTGAATTTTTGAGTGATTTCTTCCATAATTTTAACTAAATCGCTTTTAGAAATTACTGGATTTTGCAATTCATGAGCAAAATCTTGAGTAAAACTCTTTTTAAAAGCTTCTAAATTTGAATCAACTTTTTCAATAATATTATTTTGTTTAGCCACCAAAAACAAAGCTTTAGCGTAATTTTTAGTAATTGCTGACGCTTTCGACATTTTATTAATTTCTTAATTTAATTTTATTTGGATTTACAAGTCTGAAAACATCGATAATGATGCATAAGGGGCGTGCAAAATAATCTTTAAACAAATAAAAAGCAACTATCTATTAACTGTGTCAATTGGATCGCCAACATACATATTATCATATTGTGCAATTTCGTTCTCAATCCCCTTATCTTTGCGAGCTGCAATATGAAATAAAGCATCACCTTTATTTGCCATTGGTATTTTAGACATGCCAATAATAATACCATTTTCGGTGGCTTTAACCAAGGTTTTATGATCGCCAAATGGATTAGAAATCTCACCTAATACATCCCCAATTTTTACAATTTTTCCTAATTTTTGATAGGCAATATGAATGCCACCTTTAGGAGCTCGTACCCAAGAACTAGAATTGGCAACAAAGACTTTTTTATTACTAATTTCACAAACTTGAGATTCAATCATGCCAATTTCTCGCATGAAATTCAATATTCCCTTAACACCAATTTCAATTACCATTTTGTCAAAGCGCAGAGCTTCTCCTCCTTCATAAAGCAGCATCGGAATATTTTGCTCAGAAACTGATTCTCTCAAAGAACCATCTCGTAAGTTAGAATTAATTATCACAGGAGCGCCAAAGGCTTTAGCAAGATTGAGGGTTTTTATATTGCCCAGATTAGCTCTTATTTGCGGATAATTACTTCTGTGAGAGGCTCCTGTATGTAAATCAATGCCATAATTAGACTTTTTTACAATTTCATTCATGAATTTGTAAGCAACTTGCGAAGTCATAGAGCCATTTTTATTTCCAGGAAAACAACGATTCAAGTCTCTTCCATCTGGCAAATAACGCGAACGATCATTAAAGCCAAAAACATTGACAACTGGAATAGCAATTAATGTACCAGAAATATTTTTTAGATCTGGAGATTCTAAAATTCTTCTAACAATTTCAATGCCGTTAATTTCATCACCATGAATTGTTGAAGAGATGAAAAGAGTAGGTCCATCTTTTTTACCACGAACCACCTCAACTGGCATATAAACATCTGTAAAATCATAAGTTGCGCCCATATCTATATTGATACGCTTGCGCTCACCCCTTTTTACAGAAACTCCATCAATTTTGATAACAATTTTATTTAACAAATTGGCAGATTTGCTAGATATTTTATCCTGCATTATTTTCACATTTAAATTATTAATCACATCAAAATATAACCACTCGCCGCTTGAAATATTGGCTCCACAAATCGCATTGACAAAGTGGAGTTATTTTTCATAATTCTGCCACTTCTCATAAATAGCCCGAAGAGATATAACTTTGATTCAAAATAACATGACCGCTACAGATAATAAAATCATAATCATAGATAATGTTTTTACACAAACTGAATGTTCAACTTTAATCAAATATTACACCGAAAAAGGACCCACTCACAAATGGCAAAGTTTTTTGCCGATGACCATCAAGCAAGATGATGAATTTTTAAATCCTAAAATCAAAAAAATAGAAAATTTAGCAAAAAATAATTTTGATAAAAATATAGTTATTGATTGGTGCGAAATTGTCAGATGGCCAACTGATGCTTTTCAAAATTTGCATTTTGACTCTTCAAATCCGAATACCATCTTAACCTCAATTACTTATTTGAATGATCAATATGAGGGCGGCCAAACCTTTATACACGAAGATATTGAAATCATTCCCAAAATAGGAAGAACGGTAATCTTTAACGGCCAATTTTATAAACATGGTGTGAAAAAAATTTTATCAGGATCAAGATATACTTTACCAATTTGGTATAAAATGAATGACGCTGTTTAAGCATAAATTTATGTTTTAGGGCGATTTAAAAAAGCGTAAGATAAAATTTTGTAACACAATTTAGCTGCCAAAAAATCGCAAGAATGCAGCAATTTAACTGGCGCCAATTCAACCACATCTGCACCAACAAAAGTAGAAATTTTACTAGCTTCACGAATAATATCTAAAGCATCTTCCCACATCATTCCTCCAGGTTCTGGCGTACCTGTTGCTTGCATTAAACTTGAATCAAAGCCGTCTAAATCAAAAGTTACAAAAACTGGACGACCTTTAAGTGGTGCCACAATTTTTTTAGGATCCCAATTTCTTTTATCTTTAGCAAAGTGAATAGTAATGCGGTCGCGATTCGCTTCAAGATAAGGAATTTCGCTGGCAGAAATGTTGCGAATTCCGCAAGAAATTAAAGTTGAAATTGGATTATCCATTACGCGACGAAGTGCTGCAGCGTGAGAATAATGCTCGCCATCATAACCATCACGCAAATCAGCATGGGCATCAAAATGCAAAATTGCCAAATCAGGATATTTTTTTACAAAAGGACGAATTGAACCCGCAGTTATTGAATGTTCGCCACCAAGAATTAAAGGAAATTTTCCAGCCATCAAAATTTTTTCAGTGATTTTTTCTAATTGCTTTAAAGCTCTTGGAACCGAAGTTCTGTCAATTTTTGGCTCTTTTAAAGTGGCAACTCCATATTTACGGAAAGGTTCAAACCAAAATTCTTCATCAAAAAGTTCAACTTGTTGCGAAGATTTAATGATTGCTTTAGCACCATTTTTTGTACCACCGCCATAACTAACAGAAGCCTCTAAACCGAAAGGCACAACTATTACCTTTGCGTCTTCAGGAGATTTTAAATATTTTTCTTCAACACCCAAAAATCCATTTTTTTGCGAAACAAAATCCAGCGAATCTAAAGATGATTTTACTGAAGCTTTTTTGGTATTTTTAATAATTTTTTTTGTCATTTTATTTGGAATTTAAAATGTTAACATGTCCCATCTTGCGCCCAGCCTTGCTTTCAAGCTTGCCATAAAGATGAATTTTTGCTTGAGGATTTTTTCTAAATTCCTCTAAATTTTTTATTTCATCACCAATTAAATTTTTCATGCAACCTTTTGAGTGAAACTCTGTTGAGCCCAAAGGAAAATCGCAAATAGCACGAATTAATTGTTCAAATTGCGAAGTTACAGAAGCGTCCATTGAGAAGTGCCCAGAATTGTGCGGGCGAGGGGCTAATTCATTTACCAAAAGAGTTTCGTCATTCATCACAAAAAATTCTGCAGCCAAAACTCCTATCAAATTTAATTTATCGGCAATTTTAATTGCAACTTCTTGAGCTTTTATTTTCAAGGATTCTGGTATTTGCGCTGGATAAATACTCTTATCTAAAATGCCAAGTTTATGAAAATTTTCCAACGGTTCATAAGAAGAAATTTCTCCAGATTTTGAACGAGCCACAATCACTGAAACTTCGGTTTTAAAAGGACAGAATTTTTCTAAAATCAATTTTTGAGAAGAAACTAGTTCGGAAACCAAAGGCCAAATCTCTCTTGCTTGTTCCTCACCACTAAAAACGAATTGACCCTTACCATCATAACCCATTGTGGCAGTTTTTAAAATTGCCGTACTAAATTTTTTAATGCTTGTTAACAAATCTTCTAAACTTTTAATTTCAGCAAAATCAGCAGTTTTCACACCAATCGAGTTTAAAAAAGTTTTTTCTAAAATACGATGTTGAGTAGTTTTTAAAACTTCTGCATTTGGAAAAACTGGCTTTAAAGAACTTAAAAACTCAACAGTTTTAACGGGAATATTTTCAAATTCAAAAGTTGCCACATCAATTAAATCAGCGAATTTTTTAAGAGCTTTTTCATCAGAATAATCCGCCACAATTGTTTGATTTGTTACAAAGCTGGCAGGCGAATTTTCTTGGTCGGTAAAAACCACCGTGCGAAACCCCATTTGATGGGCTGCAAAGCAAGCCATACGCCCCAATTGTCCGCCACCAATTATTCCAATAACTGAATTTGGTTGAGCGCTGAATGTTGTAATTTTTTCTTGATTAGACATCTTTAACGAATAGCTTAAGGAAAATTAAGCGCAAAAACATAAGCTCTAAACCAAATTAATCAATAAATTTGATTTGTCGCCATATACAAATAAATCATGCAAAAAATATCTCCCAAATTATTAAAAATATTAGCCTGTCCTTTGTGCAAAGCTGATTTGACTTATGATGAAAAAAATAACGAATTGATTTGCTTAGAATCAAAGCTTGCCTTTAGAATCATTGATGGAATTCCAATTATGTTGATCGATGAAGCCAGAAAAATAGACAATTAAAAAGAAGTCCAGAAAACAAATGCCCCGAAAATAAAATGCCCAGAAAATAAATGCCCAGAAAATTTATCCGCGTTAACAAAGCTAAAAGAATGAAGAAATCTTCTCATAAATGGTTGTTGCGTCAAATTAACGATCCATTTGTTGAGCAGGCAAGGGCTGAGGGTTGGCGTTGTCGCGCTGCTTTTAAAATTATTGAAATTGATGAAAAATTTAAACTTTTTAAGAAAGGCAAAGTTGTGGTTGATTTGGGCGCAGCACCGGGTGGCTGGAGTCAATATGTGGTAACAAAAGTTGGCGAAGGCAGGGTTGTGGCAATTGATTTGTTAGAGATTAGCCCAATTGAAGGTGTAAGTTTTTTTCAACAAGATTTTTTAACTTTAGATGCGCCACAAAAAATCATCGAATTTCTACAAGAAATAAAATACAATAAACGCGGCGGCTGTGATATTGTGCTTTCCGACATGGCAGCTAACACAACAGGAGATGCTAACACCGACCACTTGCGTATCATTGATCTTTTGGAAGGAGCTTTAGATTTATCAGAAAAAATTCTAAATGATGGCGGCAGTTTTGTGGGTAAAATTTTTCAAGGCGGCAGCTCTGATGAAATTCTTAAAAAACTGCGCAAGAATTTTTCAATTGTGAAATATTTTAAGCCAGATTCTTCAAGAAAAGATTCTTCGGAAACTTATTTGGTGGCGATTGGGTTTAAGAAAAAAATTAGTGACTAGTTTCTCTCTCTAATGGCCCGAAGAATTTCTCTCGCCTTAGACTCAACAACAACAGAGCTTGAAGGACTCTCTCTATCTTGATACTCATTTTCCTCAAGCCTAAACATAAGCTCATCATCACCATCAAGACCAGATTCAGAAAAGCGATCTTCTGGCGACATCTCAATTAATTCATCCAAAACATCTTTATGAGCTTCTCTTGCATTTTTGATTTCTTCTTGCTCCTTCCGACTAGATTCCTTGGTCTCTCTTAGCTTTCTTGCAATAGGGCTTTCATTCAACAAACTTATTCCTCCAACAAGCATTTTGGATCCTTTCATTGTCTACAAAAAATAATTATAAAAACAAACTAACAAAACCTATAACCAAATTTATTAAATATTTCCGCCAGAAATAATAACTAAAACTTTAAGATTATTTAAATTAATATTTTCTTTCAAAAACCTCTCAGCTCCAGCAATTGCAAGCGCTGGCGTTGTTTCGATTTTTTTACCAAAAATTTCCGAAAATTCTTTTTGCCAAAAATCTATTTCTTCTTCGGTAATTTCTAAAACTCCCGCCATTTGTTTAATGTAAGAAAGGCAACGCTGCGAACTATGTAGGGTTCTTGCTCCATCGGCAATTGTATTTGGCGTATCTTCGAAAGCAAAAATTTTATTTTCACGAATTGATATTGCTACATCATTGCCATTCAAGGGCTCACAAGCAAAAACTTTTGCCTTGGGTGATAATTTCTGCGCTACTAAAAAACATCCAGAAAGCAATCCACCACCACCACATGGCGCAAAAATTGCATCAACTTCACCAATTTCTTGAATAGCCTCTAACGCAGATGTGCCTTGACCGCATATCACATCATCATTGTCCGAAGGATGAATAAAAACATATCCTTCTTGCTGTTTTTTTTCTGCCGCTTCATTAACTTCCGATCTCTTTTCAAGCAAAACAACTTCTGCGCCCAAAGCTTTTGTAGCGTTAATTTTAGCGGGTGAAGCTTTGGTGATCATGTAAACTAAAGCAGAAATTCCAAATTCTTTACAAGCATTGGCAATTGCCTGAGCATGATTTCCTGAGCTTTGCACCACAATTTTCTCAGGGAAATTTCCATGCTTTTCTTTGTAATTTAAAATCGCATTAAATGCTCCGCGAGCCTTGAAAGACTTGGCAACTTGCTCATTTTCCATTTTAAAGAAAATTTGTGCACCAAGTTTTTTATTAAGAATTTCGCTAGTGAAAATTGGAGTTTTATTAACATGGTTTTTGATTCTGTTATGCGCCGCAACAACATCATCAAAATTTAACTGAACAATATTATTCATATTTTGCAAATAATTGAGTCATGTCTTTGAAAGCCTTGAATTCTAAGGCGTTGCCACTTGGATCTAAGAAAAACATAGTTGCCTGTTCACCAACTTTTCCTTTAAAACGAATGTAAGGTTCGATAACAAATTTAACATTATGTTTTTTTAAACGATCCGCAAAATCATGCCATTGTTGCCATTTCAAAACCACGCCAAAATGAGGAACGGGCACGCCGTGACCATCAACCTGATTCACAATTTTATCTGGCTCTTGCGGACCAGAGCGCAAATGCGTCACAAATTGATGACCAAAAAAATTCCAATCAATCCAAGCCTCCGTCGCTCGACCCTCTTCAAAGCCAAGAAACTCACCATAAAATTGACGAGCTTTTTTTAGATTATTGACGGGCATTGCTAAGTGGAAGGGCTGAATCATGGAAGACGGGAATTAACTAATAAAGAAGACAATTGCAGATCCCAAAGTTGCTTCGGGATCTTTTTTAACACAATTCAAAAACTACTTAATCTCAAAAATCGCATCAATTTCTACAGAAACGCCGCGAGGTAAAGAACCTGAACCAACTGCGGCGCGAGCATGTTTTCCAGCATCGCCAAAAACATCAGCGATTAAATCAGACGCGCCGTTAGCAACAACAGGATGATCAATAAAATCAGCGTCACCATTTACAAAAACGCCTAATTTTACACATCTAACAACTCTTTCCAAATTGCCTTCGCAAGCCAATTTAATTTGAGCAATAATATTAATAGCACAAATTCTGGCTGCTTTTTGTGCGTCTTCAACGCTGATTTTTGAACCAACTTTTCCAATATATTTCACTTCACCATTTTCAATTGGAAGCTGTCCAGAAACAAAAACCTGATTACCCGATTTTACGAATCCAACATAATTGGCAACTGGTGCCAAAGGCTGTGGAACTGCGATGTTTAGGGATTTTAATTTTTCTTCGATTTTTGACATGTTTACTCCTTTTTATTAATTTGTTAATTCGAGTTTTAGTTTTTTAATTGTTATTGTCATTGCAGCAACCGAAACCTGAAATGCTGTTGCAATCTCTTTAACAGCGTCCTGATCAATTACACCGCTTGAGTCATAAACCCCCCTATCTTTTGCATATTCTAAGACCAAATTTTTTGGCATCAAAACACCCGCAGCAAAACTATTGGCCTCGGCTTCTTCATCGCCACCAACACAATCAGCTTTACGATACAACGAAACATAGCCTTCCGCATCATCTATTCCATCCCCTATTTTATCTCTATGAAACAAGTAATGACCCAACTCATGAGCCATTGTAAAACGCTTCCTGTAGTAGTGATCTTTTTTTTGAATAGATATTTTATACCTTTCGCCAATCTTGCATATTTCACCCAGAACACCTTCCTTTAAGTTGGAATTTTTATCTAATTCAATATCAAAAGCCCGTATCATTCCTTCAATATTTACTGGAACAGAACTAACATAATCCAAATACGATACCTTTGCCTTATTATTTTCTGACATATTTCCTCCTTTTAAGTTTTCTAATTTTATTCATCTTCAGCTTTTACTGGCGGTTTTACAGCCTCCAATAACTCTTTTGAACTTTCTTCAGACATTGTTTTTGATTCTACCCCTAGTTTCACATCTTCTGCCATCGCCTTAATATTTGTCTGCAAATAGCTGTGAACAATTTTCTTTAATTCCTCAGAGTTAGATTGTAGCCAGCCCTCCAAAGCAATTTTTAATTCCCCTTTACCATTTTCACTACCTAGCCACTTTCTAGCTTCTTCTCTAGCCTCAATCACAGAAGCCTGCCTTATATGAAGAAATCCAAATATCGCACCAAATCCCAGAATCATGGCCAGAATAGCAAGCAAAACAGAGACAATGTCTAATCTTCCCATTTGGTTAGCATAAGATATTGAATCAATAACATCTTCTATCTGCCTTGCAGAAACTTTGCCATCACTAATTAATTTCAGCTCAACTGGCAACAAATCTTTAGCCTGATACAAATCTATTATCAAATATGCCGTAAAAGCAAACAGAAGTAGAGCAATTAAACTAAAAACAAAAGCATAAAGTGAAAGTTTAAAACTTGAATCTGTGTTATTTTTCATAATTTTTGGTGTTTTGTTTGTTTTAAATTACTTCCCCGCAATTCCCAACTTCTCAAACAGTTCGAGATCTTTTTGCGCTTCTGGATTAGAAGTTGTTAATAATTTTTCACCATAAAAAATTGAATTAGCCCCAGCTAAAAAACACAAAGCTTGAGTTTGTTCATTCATATTTTCTCTGCCCGCAGATAAACGCACCACTGAATTTGGCATCAAAATTCTTGCCACTGCAATTGTGCGGATAAATTCAAATTGATCTAAATTTTCAACTTCTTCCATTGGCGTGCCTTTAACTTTTACCAACATATTAATTGGCACAGATTGCGGATGAGTTGGTAAATTTGCCAATACAATCAACATCTTCGCGCGATCTTCACGCTTTTCACCCATTCCCACAATACCCCCAGAACAAACATTCAAGCCCGCATCTCTAACATTTTTTAAAGTATTTAAACGATCTTCAAAATTTCTAGTAGAAATAATTTCTGAATAAAATTCTGGCGAGGTGTCAATGTTGTGGTTGTAATAATCAAGCCCCGCTTCCTTTAATTTCTTGCTTTGAGCGTTAGTTAACATTCCTAAAGTCATACAAGTTTCAAGACCAGTTTTTTTAACCTCATCAACAATGTGACAGATTTTTTCAACATCACGATCATGTAAACTTCTCCAAGCCGCACCCATACAAAATCTTGAAGCACCAGCTTTTTTAGCAGCTTTAGCAGCTTCTAAAATTTTACCAGTTTCCATCAAAGATTCTTTTTCCAAACCTGTATTATAATGTGCTGATTGCGGACAATATTTACAATTCTCTGGGCAAGAGCCAGTTTTAATGCTAAGCAAAGTGCTAATTTGCACGGCATTTGGATTGTGATTAGAGCGATGAATTTCCGCAGCCTTAAAAATTAAATCATTAAAAGGCATTTCAAAAAGTTTTAAAACTTCTTCCACTTGCCAATCATGCTTGGTTTTATCCTCTATTAAAGTATCAAAAAGACGCTGTGCTAAACTATGTATTTCTCTGACTTGCTGTTCCATGGGAAGTTATTTTTAAAAGAATATTGTTTGAATTTTCGTTTTAAATTATCAAATTTTACTTCCAAATAATCAAACACTTAAACAATTCACCCATTTGACTAGGTTCAATTAGGCGATTAATTCTGGAGTTAATATCACTTTTCTGCTCATCTTTTTTTTCTGCTAAAAGAATTTTTCTTCTCTCTTCAATTCCAAGCCCTTCTAGAAATTCTTTTTGCGAAACCAAAGAAGAATTTAAAGCTAATTTTTTAGCTATTTCTTCTAACAGAGAAAAGTTAACTAAAGCAGTAATATCAGCATCTCCAATGTTTTTTAGACAATCATGAAATTGATGATTTTTTAAAGCTTGTAAAGAATTCTTAAATTCATTTTTACTGTAACCATAATCAATAATCAAAGCAACTCCACCCTGATTCTGCAAAGCTTGCGCCAATTCTTGCATAAAATTAGCAGCAGAAAAACTATGCTCAAAAACAGCATTTTCTTCAACGCCATTGCCAACAAAGCCCAATTTATTATCTGAGCTTATGGACCCTTGCTCACAAACCAGAGATTCCTTTATCAACTGCTCAACAATTTTATTTTTTAAAGAATTAAAACCTTCAATAAAAAATTCCAATTCTTCATCTTTTAAAGAAATAACTTTTTCACGCCAACCTTCTTGGGTTTTAATGAATTGATTAATTGGAAAGCAATCAAACAGCTCATTGGCGACAAAATAAATTTCCTCATCTTGCTTAATACTCTCTAGGAAACCCTGAAAATTATTATGCCATTTTATTTGAATGCCAATTTCTGCCAAATTCTCTTTTTGAATTTTTTGTAAAGCAGGACTAATTTCAACGATGTGAATTGAGATTTTTTCTAAAAAATTCTGGGCTTCAATAATATTTTTTTCTGCTAATTTTTTTATCATCAACAAAAAATCCCGCAGCAAACTGCCTTTTCCTGCACCCATTTCTACCAATGCTATCGGATTTTTAGAGCCACTTGCCAAATTAAGAAAATAAAGCCCAATTAACTCACCAAAAACTTGGCTAATTTCTGGAGCGGTTATAAAATCACCGTCTTTTCCAATTGGAATTTTTTTTTGATAATAGCCATGAAGAGGGTTAAATAAAGCCTCTTGCATAAATTCTGCTATTGTAAGCAAGCCTTTAATTTTGATAAGAGATTTTAGATAATCCGCGAATGTCATGAAAGCCTAAGGGCGCCAATTGAAAAAGTTTTTTAAAATTTTTAAACCAGCTTCGCCACTTTTTTCTGGATGAAATTGTACGCCAAAAATATTTTCTTTGGACACAATGGCACAAAGCTTTGAACCATATTCCGCGTGAGCCAATTCATTATTTTCATTTTGACATTGAAAATGATAACTATTGGCAAAATAAAAATGATCGCCGCTATTAATATTTTTTAGAACCGGATGTTTATTAGGCTTAATAATTAAATCATTCCAGCCCATATGGGGAACTTTCAAATTGTCAGTTGCTATAATTTTTTCAACCTTGCCATTTATAAAGCATAGTCCTTGATGTTCTCCGTCTTCATGACCAATCGATGCCAAAACTTGCATACCAACACAAATTCCAAGAAAAGGTTTTTTTTCTGTTAAAACCTGCTTTCTAATCTCTTCTATCATTCCATTAACTGATTTTAAGCCATCCATACAATCACCAAAAGCGCCAACTCCAGGCAAAATGAAGCGATTGCCCGATTTAATTTCAGCAGGATTTTTAGATATGACAATTTCTTGATTTTCTTTTACAGCGCTAAGTGCATTAAACACAGATTCTATATTGCCCGAGCCATAATCAATTATGATGGTTTTCATGTGTTTTGAGTTTTATGCAACGAAATATTGTTCCTGCTTTTTCAGCTTGGTTAATTTGCGATGTAGCTTTGGATTAATAATAGAATTGTCAAATTCAAGAGAATCGCTCTTGCATTCATCTGTCAGATTTTTTACGAAACGCATTTTAGCATTAGCACAACCATCTCCAAAAGTTAGTCCAACAAATTCATAGCCTCTTGTTTTAAGATTTTCTACTAACCAATAATTAGCGTTTAAAGCTATGACAAAAGTGAATAATAGTTCGACTAAAATTTTGTTGAATCCAGAAAGAATAGCATTGGTACCAAGAGCGGCAAAAACAAAGTTTACAACCAATAAAGCAAAGGATTCTTTCCACATTTTATGATATAAAAACCAGAAAATACTGAAAAAGAAAGCCAACCAAGAGAAACCTTCCTTAAGAAGAATTACATCTTCTATTTTTCCCTCTTTATTTTTTTTGATTAAGGCGTTGTAAAGTTTCATGAAGAGAAATATTTGAAAGGCATTTCGCCTTTTACCTCAATTTCTAAGAAAGCAGGAATATTTCGAAGTGACATAATCCTGCTACTTAAATTATACAGCTAGAGCTTTTTTAGCTTTTTCAACAATCTTAGCAAAAGCTTCTGGCTCTCTAATTGCAAGGTCAGAAAGAACTTTACGATCAAGATCAATATTAGCTAATTTTAAACCATTAATGAATTTAGAATAAACTAATCCATGAGGTCTAACAGCAGCGTTAATTCTTTGAATCCAAAGCGCTCTGAAATCTCTTTTTTTAGCTCTACGATCACGATATGCATAGCGAAGAGCTTTTTCAACTTTCTCAATTGCAATACGAAAACAGTTCTTTGCTCTACCACGGTAACCTTTGGCAAGCTTTAAAATCTTTTTGTGTCTAGCTTTTTTAGTGACACCTCTTTTTACACGACTCATATTTTATCCTTTATTTTTTAATTTAGATTTTGCTGCGCAAGAGCTTTTAATTTAGGTTCTGCTGTGCAAGAACAGTTAATTTAGTTCTGCTGCGCAAGAACAGTTAACTTAGTTCTGCTGCGCAAGAACAGTTAGATTAGTTCTGCTGCGCAAGAACAGTTAGATTAGCGATTATACGGCATTTTATGCTTTAAAATGCTGTGAGCATGACCTTCAGAAAGAACTGCTTGGTTACGAAGCTGTCTAATTCTTTTGTTACTCTTCTTGCCTAAATTATGCCTTTTTCCGGCTTGTTTGTGGACAATTTTACCTGTCCCGGTAACCTTGAGTCTCTTCTTGGCACCGCTGTTTGTCTTCATTTTTGGCATATCGTTTTGGTTTAATTAAAGTTATTATTAGACACTGTTAGTTAATTATTTTTAGCACAGATTTTGGCATGTTTTTAGCACTTTTTTGACAAAATTATTCAAAATATCTGGATATATTTTGAATAATTTTGTCAAAAAATAAGAAAAAACAGGGCTAAATATGAGCTAAAAATAATTAACTAACAGTGTCTTGGCAAGTTCAAAGGTAGAAAGCCTTAACCTATGAACTATAAAAATCACGCCGTAGCTTAAAAAACAGGCGGATGGTGGGATTGATAGGACTCGAACCTATGACCAAGACGTTATGAGCATCCTGCTCTAACCAACTGAGCTACAATCCCGTGGGAATCTCTAGGATCCTAATCGCTTTTCTCGCTTTTTCAAAGCTCGAAGACGATTTGGAGACTGGGTTTGAGTCGCTTTCGCTCCTTCACCCGTTTTTTCTAAAAATGTGCGTTAAGTACATTTTCTTAACGAAAAAACCTGAGCTACAATCCCAAAATCTTACGAAAAATTTGAAAAAATTAAACGAAAGGGTGGCACAAGATATAAGTGAAATGCTTTTTTGCAAGGAATTTTTCCATTACTACTTAGCCACGCCAACTAAAGCTGGACGAATTAATCTATCAGAAACCGAATATCCAGCTTGCACAACTTGAATCACATCGCCTTCTTCAGCGCTTGAGCCTTCTGTTCTGTCAAGGTGAGCAATTGCCTCATGAAAATTATGATCAAATTTTTCATTAAGCGGATAAATTCTTTTGATTTGATTTTTTTCTAAAACTTTAACCAATTCTTTTTTGGTCATTTCAATGGCATTGAAGAAGTTTTTAGTTGCTGCGCATTTTTCAATTTCTTGCAAGGGTGCGTTGTCGGCTGCTAGAAAAAAGTTTTCCACCACCACAACCAAATCACTAGCAAAACCAGAAACCGCATATTTTGAAGCCTTTTCTACATCTTCGCGAGACCTTCTTCTGACATTATCAATTTCTGCCAAAGTTCTTAATAATTTATCATTTAAATCAGTAATTTTATTTTCTAATTCAGAAATTTTTTTTGCAGCCTGATCTAGTGGATTTTCTTGTGCATTTGCCTGTTCTTGATTTTGAACTTGCTCTTGCGAAGCTTGATTTTTAGATAAGTTTTGGTTGTCATTTTCTTGCATTTTTTTGAGCTCCTAAAGTTTTTGAATATGACTTGGCATTAATTTTCTTCAAGATATGAATCACCTGAACAATATTCAAGTAGAGAAATTTCGTTGCTTTTATTTCTTTAAAATGTTTTAATATATTTTCTTTATACAGCAGTTAAAAACTGCAAATCAAAAATTAAAATCAAAAAATATGTCAGATAAAATCCTTGACCAAGCTAACTACTTGGTTCCAATGGTAATTGAACAAACTTCAAAAGGCGAAAGATCGTTTGATATCTATTCTCGCCTTTTAAAAGAAAGAATCATTTTTTTATCTGGCCAAGTAAATGACCAAGTCTCTTCTTTAATAGTTGCTCAATTGCTTTTCTTAGAATCTGAAGATCCAAAAAAAGATATTTATTTTTACATAAATTCTCCAGGGGGAATTGTTACTTCTGGGCTTGCCATGTATGACACTATGCAATATATTAGACCTGATGTTGCAACTCTTTGTATTGGTCAAGCCGCTTCAATGGGCTCACTTCTTTTGTGTGCTGGAACTGCTGGAAAAAGATTCTCTTTACCAAATTCAAGAATAATGATTCACCAACCTTCTGGTGGTTATCAAGGTCAAGCAACTGACATTGAAATTCACGCTCAAGAAACTTTGAGTTTAAAAAGAAGATTAAATGAAATTTACGCCAAGCACACTGGACAAAAGCTTGCCCTCATTGAAAAATCAATGGAACGCGATAATTTTATGTCACCACAGAAAGCTAAAGAATTTGGTATAATTGACGAAGTAATCGACAAAAGAATTGAAAAAGTATTAGAAAAAAAATCTTAAATCATGACAAAAAAAGATAATGAAACATCAGAGCTTTGCTGCTCTTTTTGCGGCAAAAGTCAAAATGAAGTTAAAAAATTAATTGCTGGACCAACCGTTTTTATTTGTAACGAATGTATCGGTCTTTGTTCTGACATTCTTCGCGAAGATAATAAAAAATCTCCCCTTAGCAAAGGCGACAATTCAAAACCAACCCCAAAAGAAATTATCAAGGTTTTGGATGATTATGTTATTGGGCAAGATTACGCTAAAAAAGTTTTAGCAGTTGCTGTTTATAATCATTACAAAAGAATTAATTTTTCTGGCAACAACAGCTCTGATGGAATTGAACTTAACAAATCCAATATTTTAATGATTGGACCAACTGGTTGCGGCAAAACTTTACTTGCTCAAACTTTAGCGAGAATTTTAGATGTACCATTCACAACTGCAGACGCCACTTCTTTAACTGAAGCTGGTTATGTTGGTGATGATGTTGAAAATATTATCGCTCGCCTGTTGCAATCTGCTAATTTTGATATTGAAAAAACTCAACGCGGCATTGTTTACATTGATGAAATTGATAAAATTGCTAGAAAATCAGAAGAAGGCGCTAGAAGTCGCGATATTTCAGGCGAAGGAGTTCAGCAAGGTTTGTTAAAAATTATTGAAGGTACAGTTGCTTCAGTTCCAACTCAACCTGGAAGAAAAACTTCTCAACAAGAATATGTGCAAGTTGATACTCGTAATATCTTATTCATTTGTGCTGGGGCATTTTCTGGTCTTGAAAAAATTATCGCCTCTCGTGGTAAAGGCTCTTCAATTGGCTTTGGAGCTGATGTTAGAGAAAAAGATGATCATGACAGAAAAGATATTTTCAATAATGTTGAGCCAGAAGATTTAATCAAATTTGGTTTAATTCCTGAAATTGTTGGTAGAATTCCAATCATCGCACCTCTTGAAGGATTAACTGAAAAAGACTTAGTTAGAATTTTATCTGAACCAAAAAATTCAATTATTAAACAATATCAAAAATTATTCGCTTTGGATAAAATTGAACTTGATTTTGACGAAGATTCTATTGATGAAATTGCTAAAAAAGCTATTGAAAGAAAAACTGGTGCCAGAGGTTTAAGAGCTATTGTTGAGAATATTCTTCTTGAAACAATGTTTGAATCTCCTTCAAAAAAGAATGTTAAAAAAGTTAAAGTTTTCAAAGAAGTTGTAACCAAAGACAAACAGCCAGAAGTGACTCTTCTTTCAAAGGAAGAGGAAAAAGAAAGAGAGAAAATTGCAGTTACGGTTATTGAGCATAAAACTGAGAAGAAGGCTTAAATTTAAATCACCCATTTCAAATGCTGACGCATTTGATCCATCCTCTTTTTTAAAGAGGGCTTTACCGCGTTTTAGCCCCTTTAAAAAAGAGGATGGATGGCTGCTGAAAGCATTCATACTGGTGATTTAACTAAATCCTAAAACAAAACATTACTTCACAATCTTTATTTCCAGAGCATGCAACCCATTATTAAATTCATCTTTTAATAACTGATTAACTCTACGATGCGCTGAAACCTTATTCAACCCCACAAACTCCTCCGCCATAATCTCAATTGCAAAATGCGTTTCATTAGTTCCATTATCTCCTAAATGCCCTTTATGAAGGTAAGAATTATTTTTTACCTCTAAAAAATTAGGCTGAAGATTTTTTTTAAGCGTTTCTATTATTCTTTCTTTCATTGTTAATAACTCTATTGATAAATTGTTAATAACCTACTCTTTGTTAACTGCTCAATTTTTTTATAAAAACTTATCAAATTAATTAACAAATTCTTAACATATTTCTTAACTGTTAATAAAATTATAAAAAGATTTTTTATCTGTTAATAACTTTTATAAATCCTTTATTTATAAGTATTTTAAGAATTTTAAATTGTTAATAAAATTGTTAATAAATTATAATTAACCAATTCACAACACTATTAATATTAATATAATTAAATGAAAAAATTAAATAATACCCTTCTCAAAAAAGAAAAATTTGCAAATCCTCCAATTTGGATTATGAGACAAGCGGGAAGATATTTACCAGAATATCGTGAAATTAGATCAAATGTAAAAAACTTTTTAGATCTTTGTTACAATCCAAAATTAGCTTCAGAGGTTACTTTACAACCAATTAAAAGATTTGATTTTGATGCCGCAATTATATTTTCAGATATTTTAGTAATTCCTGATGCTTTAGGAATTAAAGTTGAATTCGTTAAAAATGAAGGACCGAAATTAGAAGCTTTAAAAAGTGGTTTCGATTTAAGTAAGTTAAAAATCAACAATATTGAAAATCATCTTAATCCTGTTTTTGAAGCTTTAGAACTTACTAAATCAAAATTATCGCCAGATAAATCTTTGATAGGATTTTCAGGCTCTCCTTGGACTTTAGCAACTTATATTTGTGAAGGTGGTGGATTGAAGAATTTTGATACTGTTAAAGAATTGGCAATTCGTGATGAAAATTTTTTCAGTGAGTTAATTGAAATTTTAACTCAAAGTATAATCACATATACTTTAGCGCAAATAAAAGCAGGCGCTGATGTTATAAAACTATTTGATTCTTGGGCAGGAGTTTTACCTGAATCGCAATATCAAAAATGGGTAATTAATCCTAATAAAAAAATTGTTTCAGCAATTCGCGCTAAGAATCCTGAAATTCCAGTTATTTGTTTTCCAAAGGGCAGTGGGGCATTATATGAAAATTTTATGCGCCAAGTGTCACCTAATGGACTTGCAATTGATCAAAATTGTCCAAAAGAATGGGCGAAAGAAAATTTACAGAAAAATTTAGATGCAGTAATTCAAGGAAATTTAGATAATTATCTTTTGGCTTTTGGAAGTAAAAAAGAAATTGAGAAAGAAGTTTTAAAAATTTTAGAAACTTTTGGAAATGAAAGTTTTATTTTCAACTTAGGTCATGGAATTTTACCAGAAACACCAATTGAAAATGTAGAATTAGTGGTTAATTTGGTTAAAAATTACAAATTGTCATAATTTACACTATTGACAATTTTGATAAAGTTATTATCCTTAGAATAACCTTAAAAAAAGGTATTTATACAAATAAGGAAATGAATGTATATGAAAAATCACTCAATAAGAGTAACAATTGAACTTTCAGAAGATCAAAAAAAGAAATTAAAAGTTTTAGCTGCTTTAAATAATATGACGGTAAAAGACTTAATCATTGATAGAACAATTGGTTTAGAGCTAAATGAAGAAACTATCAGGGCATTTAGTGATTATCAGAATAAAGTAGGGCTAAAAAAACATGATAATTTTGATGATTTTTGGAAGGACTTAAATAGTCCCCACTGAAGTACCCATTTCTAAACCCTAACCCCCAAACCTTCCATCAAAATATTTTCCAAAACACAAAAAATCCTAGAAACTACCCCAAAAACCCTTGATAAAATTTGAGTCAAAAA
>Ga0214919_10002855_pt1 | contig 26710 bp, 16 predicted proteins | sample LL1503_MetaG_FD_177994 | JGI IMG/M metagenome (GOLD analysis project Ga0214919, IMG submission 177994) | Freshwater microbial communities from Lake Lanier, Atlanta, Georgia, United States - LL-1503 | ecosystem: Environmental > Aquatic > Freshwater > Lake | place: USA: Georgia | collected...
ATCTTGATGGCTTTCACTTGTAGCCTTAACATAAGTGCCAATGCCACCGTTCCACAATAAATCGACAGGAGCCTTTAAAATAGCAGAAATTAATTGATTAGGAGCAAGCTGATCTTGAGTAATGCCTAAAACTTTTTGCATTTCTAAAGAAATATCGATAGATTTGCTTGATCTAAGAAAAATACCGCCACCTTTTGAAATAAGTTGCTGGTTATAATCTTGCCAAGTAGATCTTGGTAACTCAAACATTCTTTTTCTTTCTAAAAAAGATTGGTTAGTATCTGGATTAGGATCAAGAAAAATATGCAAATGATTAAAAGCGGCAACCAACTTTATATGAGGAGAAAGCAACATACCATTACCAAAAACATCGCCCGCTAAATCGCCAATGCCGACACAAGTAAAATCTTGTGTTTGAGTATCAAAACCCATTTCACGAAAATGTCTCATCACCGAAATCCAAGCACCTTTTGCAGTAATACCCATTTTTTTATGATCATAACCAGCAGAACCGCCAGAAGCAAAGGCATCTCCTAGCCAAAAATTGTATTGTTTTGAAATATTATTGGCAATATCTGAAAAAGTTGCCGTTCCTTTATCGGCAGCCACCACTAAATATGGATCTACTTCATCATAAAGCACTGCATTATCAGGATGAACTATTTTATCGTTGACAACATTATCGGTAATATCAAGCAAACCAAACAAAAATGTTTGATAACAATTTATTCCTTCTTGCTGAATTTCGTCTCTGGTCATTAAACTAACATCTGTTTTTACCACAAAACCACCCTTTGAGCCAACCGGCACGATTACAGCATTTTTAGTTTGTTGCGCTTTTACCAAACCAAGAACTTCGGTTCTAAAATCATCCAATCTATCTGACCATCTCAAACCGCCCCTTGCCACTTTACCAAAACGAAGGTGAATAGCCTCGGTTTTGGTTGAATAAACAAAAATTTCGGCGAACGGCAAAGGCAATGGCAGACCATCTATTGCTTTGGAATTAAATTTAAAAGAAAGATAATTTTTAAAATTGCCATTAGCATCTTTTTGATAATAGTTGGTACGAAGTGTTGCCTTAATTAGGTTGTGTAGTTTTTTTATTATTAAATCACAATAAGCATCTTGCACCAAATCAAGATTAGATTGAATAGAATGCTCAATATCTTGCAAAATAGAACGACGATGCTGATTTTTTAGGCTGGGATCAAATTTAGCTTCAAATAAAGCAATTAAATTTTTACATAATTCTGGGTAGCAAATTAAAACATCAATAATATCGTTTTTTAAGCCTATTTGCACTAAATATTTAGTATAAGCAGAAAGCAAATATACTTGTTTATAAGAAAATAAACATAAAATAGCTAATTTATTCAAACCAGAAACTGCAGAGGTTTTATGCCATATTCTTTCGATAATTTTTTCAAAATTAAGCTTAATAATTTCATTAAATTGAGTTTTATTTTTGCTTAAATTTAAATTAAAATAATGTATCCAAACTTTTTGAATAGAACGGTTTTTGCTTTCTTCTTCGATATTGGCAATATAAGTATGCTCTTGAATAACATTAAAGCCAAAACTTTCAAGTATCGGCATAATCTCAGATAGGCTGATTTCTTGAGACGGTGAGTAGATTTTTAACTCAGAAACATCTTTGCAAAGATAGTCTGCTAATTTATGCAAATTAAAAATAGGCATTTTTTTTTGCAAACTTTCTTCTATTTTCTCAATATCAAGAGTTGCAATTCTGGCATCAAAACGATTTCTATAACTCACCGAAAAAGCATTTTTATAACGACTATGCAAGAATATTCTTTTTTCATCAGTAAAGTTTGATTTGATAGACTCAAGTAGCTCATCGCTCCACACTTTGGTAAGCTTGGTAATTTCTTTTTCAATAACAACACTATCTGTTTCAATTTTATTTTGATGATTTGTTCTTATAATAACATGAAAACGAATTAAATTAGAATTATTGATTTGCACAAAAGAATCGGCCACTTCGCCTTGATATATTTTGCATAAATATTCTTTAATAGAATCGCGTATTTCAGAATTAGTATGGTCTCTTGGCATAAAAATTAAACAACTCATAAATCGTTTAAATTTATCACAACGAGCAAAAAACTTAACTAAAGATCTGCCGGCTATTGCCACAATGCCTGTGGAATTCTTTAATAAATCTTCTTGATCTATCTGAAATAATTCGTCTCTTGGATAATCTTCGAGAGTAGAAATTAGATCTTTATAATTATGACTTCCTTTTACATATTTTGATTCTTTGATAACCCATGCAGATTTTTTTCTGATAATTGGGATGTTATTGATAGAAGAAAAGTAAACACCAGAAGTAAATAAGCCAATTAATCTAAATTCACCAATAATTTTTCCTTCTGAATTGATTTTTTGTATTCTAACTCTTTCGGCATTGGTATGTCTATGAATTCGGCAACGATATCTTGATTTAATAATTTCAACCACATATGGATTTTGCAAAGAATCGCCCACTTCTTGCGGAGAAGAATTAACAACTTCTGGCTTAAAATCTAGATGAGGAGAACGAAAAATACCGAATTTAAAATTAGCCAAATCAGAAAGCATAGGTTGATTATTTTGATAAGAAATATCAAATTCTGCCCCGCCAAGAAAAATAAAGTTATCAGCTAATAGCCAATTAATAAAATCTTGATATTCTTCTATATTTTGACTGCTAATATTTTTTGCATTATTTAATTGTTTTAAAGCTTTATTAGCTAAATCTTTCATCGATTGCCAATCATTAACAACCAAAGCAACATTTTCGAGAATTTTTGCGATATTTTGTTGAATTAATTGCAATTCGTTTTCGTTAGAAATTTTTTCAATATGCAGTTGAATCACAGATTCGGCAACAGAATTTTGCCCATTTAAATTAATAAAATCGCCATTTTTGCGACAAACATATAAAACTGGATGAATAATATTTTTAATTTTGACACTTTGTTTATCTAAAAAAGACACAATAGAATCAACTAAAAACGACATATCGCGATTAACAACTTCTATGATAGTAAATAAACATTCTGGCTGTGGATTATAAACTCTAATAGCAAAATCTTGATTCTTTTTAGTTGTTAGAAAATTAAAGGCGGAAGAAGCAAAATCAAATAATTGTTGTGTAGTATAATTTTCAAAATCTGCATTATTGTTATCTTGATAAAATAATTGTATAAAATCAGAAAAAAAAGCATAATGCTGATGTTGCGATAATTGCTGATTTTTTTGAGAAAGTTCTAATATTTTTTCAATAATATCTTGCATGTTTTTTTATTTTTTAATTAAAATCACTACCATTTGCATATCTTCTAGCTTTGGCTTGAATTCTGGTTTGGCAAAATCTTGGGTTGCCAATAAAATATCTTGCATCATTTTTTCAGCAATATCACGGTGAGTAATTTCTCTACCTTTCATTTTAATGCTTAACTTAACTTTATCGCCTTTTTCAATAAATTCTTTGGTGTGACGAATTTTAGTGTCGTGATCGCCCTTGCCAATATTGATGGTCATTTTTATTTCTTTAACTTCAACAACTTTTTGTTTTCTTTTAGATTCGTTTGCTTTTTTTTGCAATTCATATTTCATTTTGCCAAAATTAGAAATTTTACAAACAGGCGGGGTAACATTGGGGGAAACTTCTATTAGATCTAAATTGTATTCGCTTGCCTTTTTTATACCTTCGGCAACAGACATAACACCAAGCATTTTACCTTGGTTATCTATAACCCTCACTTGAGGGGCTTTAATTTGTTCGTTAATTTTAAAAAAATTATCGTTTTGATTGTTTGATTTCACACTAAAATATTAAGATTAATAACAACTACCACCAATTGCCTTTCAGGATTATAGATTAAAATAGCAAAAGTAGTATTTTTTATTTTTTTATTTAAAGAATTATTGAAAAAAACCAAATTTTTAATCAAAAATAATAAACAAAATGAAAAATATTTTGGTTTCCAATAAGAACTTTAATAAATAAGCAAGAAATTTTAGGTTGTTTTTATAATTTGTAAAGCATTTTTCACATTTTAAATAACAGTTTTTTAAAATTATGAGACTTTTACATGTGAAATTTGCCTTAAGCAGAACTCGATGCACAATTCCCCTTCCCTTGGAAAGGGAATTTAGATCGAATGCGGTGCAAAATTCCCCTTCTGCAGAAGGAGAATTCAGATCGAAGTGTGATTTTAATTTAGTGGAAATTATACAACGGTTTATCTATTATTTTTCTGTAAAAAATGAGGATATTTTTGTTTTAAAATAAAATTGCTCTTGCTATAATTAACTTGTTAATTTTTTATAACACCTATAAAACAAAAATGTCAAACATCTTTTTTTCCATAAAAGAAAAATTTCAACAAATTATCGATCAACTCATTGTTGCGCAAGTAAAATCAGGCCTCGTAATTCAACCAACAGATTTCGTTTTAGAACCAACCAAACAAAGCACTAATGGCGATTTAGCCTGTAACATTGCCCTAGTTTATAGCAAACAATTTGGGCTTTCTCCGCAAATTTTAGCTCAACAAATAAGCTCACAATTACAACATCCTTACATTAATAAAATTGAAATAGCTCCAGCTGGTTTTGTCAATATTTTTCTGCATCCCAAAGCTTATTACGATAATTTATTTGATTTACTCACACAGCCTTTTACCTATCCTAATTTAGGCAAAAACTTGCTGGTTAATCTCGAATATGCTTCACCAAACCCCACCGGCCCTATGCATATCGGGCATACAAGAGGGGCAATTTATGGCGATGTTTTGGCAAAACTTTTACAAAAAGTTGGTTATAAAGTATTAAAAGAATATTACATTAACGATGCTGGCAAACAAATCAATACCTTGCTTGAATCTGTTTATGTGCGATATTTACAAGCCTGCAAACAAAATACACAACTAGCAGATAATCACTATCCGGGCGAATATTTAATTGAAATTGGCCAAAAAATATACCAACAATTTGGCGATTCTTTACTAAATCTCAATTCTAGTCAATATTTTCCTAAAATTCGCTCGCTCGTTTTGCAAGAAATGCTAAATATCATCAAGGCCGATTTACTTGCTTTAAAAATTGTGCACGACAACTATTTTTCTGAACAAGAAGAGCTTCACAACACCAATAAAATCGCTCAAGTTGTTGCAGATTTAACTCAACAAGGCTATATTTATCAAGGTGTTTTACAAGCCCCTAAAACCAACAAAGGGGTCGGCTCTGTATCTTTAGAAGATTTTTGCCAAGAAGAGCAAACCTTGTTTCGCTCCACCATGTTTGGCGACGATCAAGACAGAGTAATAAAAAAATCCGATGGTTCTTTCACCTATTTTGCCTCTGATTTAGCCTATTTGCAAAGCAAATTTTCTCGAGGAGCTAAATTTTTTATTATGCCCTTAGGCTACGATCATCTGGGCTATGTTAAAAGGCTCACCGCGGCTACCAGCATCATCACTAAACAACAAGCAAAAATAAAAATTATTTTGTGTCAAATGGTGAAATTTATCAAAAACGGCGAAAGTTTAAAAATGTCAAAAAGAGCTGGCAATTTTATTACCGCCAAACAAGTTGTTGACGAAATTGGTTGCGATGCTTTACGATTTTTAATGCTTACTCGCAAAAATGATGCTCCATTTGATTTTGATTTAAACAAAGCCATAGAACAATCAAAAGACAACCCGATTTTTTATGTGCAATATGCCCATACTCGTTGTTGTTCGGTATTAAAAAATATTACCAAAGAAATGCCAGAATTAAATTTAACCAATTATCAACAACTCGATCTTTCTTTGCTACAAACCGAAGCCGAACTTGCTTTATTAAAAAAAATCATCAATTTTGAGAGAATCATCGAATCGGCAGTGGTTAATTTTGAACCACATAAAATTGCTTTTTATTTGCAAGAATTATCGGCAGAGTTTCATGCTTGGTGGCACTTGGGGGTTGTTAATGCTGAATATAAGTTTATTATTAAAAATAATCTACCTTTAACTTTTGCCCGAGTTTCTTTGCTAATCGCAATTCAAAAAATTATCGCCGAAGGTTTAGATATTTTTAACATCACCCCTCTAACAGAAATGCACTAAAATATGGAAGATTTTGGCTATAAAAAACAAAAAAAAGCTCCAAATAATGGTAATTTCAAAAAAAAATTATTTTTACTAGCCATAATTTTTTCTTTTGGCTTGTTTTTTTGGATCGTGCTAAAATCTTATTATTTCATCACCAACACCAATCAAAATGAAATCGAAACCATTAAAGCTTTAGTGCCAATTATTAAGGTATCAAAATCAATAGAAACCGAAACAGAAATCAACAATAATTCTATTTACGAAGATATTTTACATAAAAAAGGCGAAAATATTGACGATCATCAAATAGCAAAAATTACCGATACAGCCAAACAACCAACAAAAATTAACAACGAAAATTTAGAGCAAAATACACAATCAAAAACAATTTCAGCAAAAACCCCAGAAAAAACCCCAGAAAAAACCCCAGAAAAAACCCCAGAAAAATTAATAAAAGAGAAACCAACAAAAACAAGCAATAACGAAGAAGATGCCATTAAAGTGCAAATCGCTGCCATGTCTTCTGCCGAATTGGCCGAAGAATACTGGCAAAAAATCGTCAAAAATCAGGCAAAAATTTTAAAAAATTATCAACATTTTATCGAAAAAATAGATTTAAACAATAAAGGAATTTTATTTCGTCTAAAAATCGGCGATTTTGCTAGCAAAAATGAAGCAGAAAATTTTTGCCAGCAATTTATTTTGCATAGCAAAAAAACTACAGCCGACTGCATTATTCTTAACTAAATTTATGCATCAAAATTCTATTTTACAACTCACCAAAAGCATCGCCAAACTACCTAGCATGGGGCCAAGAATTGCTAAAAAAATCACTTTGCATCTTGCTTTAAACAAAGAAAAAACTCTTTTACCACTCATACAGCATTTACAAGATCTTTATCACAAAGTGCAAACTTGTCATATTTGTGGCAACCTAGATGAACAACCGGTTTGTTTTATTTGCACCAACACCGCCAGAAATCAACAAATTTTATGTGTAGTAGAAGAAGTTGCCGACTTGTGGGCGATTGAAAAAACCAATATCTATCAAGGTTGTTTTCATGTTTTAGGGGGCAATTTGTGTGCTTTATCTGGCAAAACACCGCAAACTCTTAATTTTAATAGTTTATTTAACAGAATTCAACAACAGCAATTTCAAGAGATTATCATCGCCACTTCTGCCACCATAAATGGTCAAAATACTGCCAATTTTTTGGTTGATACCATCAACAATCTCAAACTACATAAACCAAGCAAAATCACTCACCTTGCTTATGGCATGCCCATTGGTAGCGAACTTGATTATCTCGATGAAAACACTTTAAGCATCGCTTTAAGTGGTAGAAAAAATTTTACATAAACAAAAATGCATCAGGGCAATATTGTTAATATACCTTTATATGTAAATTTTTTAACCAGTTTTAGCGATTGGTTTATCGAAAAATTTGCCAACACTCGTTGCACTATAATTTTTAGCAATCAGGCTTGTATTTATGATGTTAAGCAAAATATTTTACAAAAAACCAAATTTCTACCAACAATTAAGGCAATTGACCAGCTAGAAATCTCGGATTTATCAAATTTAATCAACATCAACCAAGAAAGTGCAAAAATCATTTCATCACTTGGCAAAAACAAAGTTTTATCAAAAATAGCCAGCTTGTTTCGTTTAATTGAAATCATTAAAGAAGAGCAAATTTTTAAACAAACCAATCACAATACCACATATTTTAAAATTGCTCTTGATTTTTTAGATATTTTTTATTCTCTTGAAAACGAACAAATAAACCTAGACCAACTCAATCAAATCGATGACAGCGACTTGGCAGAACATCGCTTAATTACCCTAGAATTTATCAAAAAATTTTACTGCAAAATTAAAAATCACAATTTCAAAGAAAATACTTTATTTGCCGAATCTTTTGCTAATCATTTAAGAAAAACTCTCAGCGAATTAATTGCCAACCATTCTTTAAAACAACCCCTAATTATTGTTGGTTCAAGCGGTAGCATTAACTCAACCTTGCAGTTAATTTACTCTATCGCCCAACAACAGCACGGCTATGTTGTGCTACATGGTTTATCTCAACAAAATTTCGCTAAACTACCACCAGAAAATCATCCTCAATATTTTTTACAAAGAATAATTCATCAACACAATATCAAGCAAAACAGCATTATCAATCTTAACAATAATGCCAATTGCAATTTGGCTGAAATTATATTGCAAAAACTATTTTTGCCAGCAGAACAAACCTTAACTTGGCAAAAAGATGAGCAATTAGCCAATTTTTTAACTACCAAAGCTCAAAAAAATTACCTAAAAATAATCGAATGCTCCAATTATTTTGCTGAAGCCGATTTCATTACTCAAACCATCATCAATAATCCAAGCAAAAAAATAGGAATAGTGGTTTATGATGGCAATTTTTTACCTTTTCTTACTTTAAATTTACAGCAAAAAAATATTGTTTTTAACAATAAAATCGCTCAGCAAGCCACTCAACACGAGTTATTTAGTTTTATTTCTTTGCTTTATCAAATAACCAACGAAAATCTCAATCCTTATACTCTTTCTGCTTTATTGCATCACAAACTATTTGTTGCCGATCTTGATTTGCTTTATTGGCTTGAATTATTTGTGTTAAGACAACCAATTGTAGCTAAAAATTTAACCGAGCTTGTAAACTTTCTTAGCGATGATATTTACGAAAAATCTTTTTATCATCAACAATTTATTAAAAATTACCCAAAATTTACCCCCGAAATCTTAGAAAATATTATTGATTTTTTACAAAAACTCATCAATAATTTACCAAAAGAACCTAGCTTAGAAAGCTATATCAATTCTATCGAAAAAATTACTACCAAAAATTTTTCAGAAATTTTAAACAACGAAGAAGATTTTGCCATCAAAAAATTTATTGAAGAGCTGATTTCTTTAAATTATCAAATACAAAATCTTGAAGAATTAAAATGTGTGCTCAGTAATTTGACCTATTTTCCAACTAAATCAAACCATAGCAATATCACCATTTTATCTAATCTAGAAGCCCGATTATTAAGCTTTGATTTACTAATTATCGCCAATGCTAACGAATCTTTTTTACCACAAACTCAAGATGGCGGTTTGATTGGCAATAAAATCAAAACCGAACTCAATATTAATCTTAATCAAAAAAGATTTGGGCAAAGTGCTTTTGATTTTTGCAGTTATTTTCAGCAACCACAAATATTTTTTACTTATAGCAACATCAATATTAGTGGTAAAATCAATAAAATATCGCCTTTTTTGCTAAAATTTCGAGTTTTAATACAAAAATTAGCAAATAATTTACTCGATTTAATTTTTGTTAAACATATAGTAAGCAAACCAAGCCTGCCTTACCAACCAATTAAAAAACCAGAAATTCAGGTTAGCAACACCTATAAACCTAAAAAATTTTCTGTAAACGATATATATGATCTAACTTCTAATCCTTATTGTTTTTATGTCAAAAATATTTTAAAACTTTCACCTTTATCAAATTTTAACTCAAAAATCAATTATCTAACTAAAGCAAAATTAACAAGCGATATTTTAAATGATTATTTTAAAAATCAATCTTTCTGTCCAAAAATTATTGCTAAAAAATTGCAGTTTTATTTTTTAGATGCTGGCGACATTTTATTGCATCAAATTTGGCTTACAGAAATTTTAGAAAATGCCAATCAGACAATTAGTGCAGATTATCAAAATCACATTGCCAAAACTCAACAAAAAATAAAATTTAGTCAAAAATATTTAGAAAATGAGATAGAATTTACAGAAAAAATAGATTTAATATTAAGCACTGGTGAAGAAAATCAATTAATTCAATATCAAACCAAATCTACCATAGATAAAGCAGAAAAAAGAGATATGATTTTAAATTATCGTCAATTTTTTTATGAAAAAAGTCATCAAAATCAAGCTACAAGTGCAACTGCAACTTTGTGGGATTTAAAAAATAATAACTTTAAAACAATAAAAAATAATCAAAAAATACAAAAAGAACTTGATTTATTAATGCAACAATTTTTACAAGAAGATTATTTATTTAGCTATATCAAATCTGCAACCGATCACTATAAAAAATTTACTCGACAAGAAGAATGGCAATGCCAAACTTCAGAAGAAGAATTTACGGAATAATACCATTTCCACAAATAAATGCCGCACTTCGATCTAAATTTTCCGCACTAAAGAAGGGTTGGCGGGCGAACCCCGAAGGGGTAGTGTCGTTTAGCCGATCTCGATCGGAATTCCCCTTCTTGTAGACCGAAGTTCGACGGGGTAGTGTTGGTAGACCACGGCAAAATGTCACTTCGTGTCGCACATCTTTCGAGTTCTGCTTGCCGACACTACCCCGGCACTTCGTGCCACCCCTTCTACAAGAAGGGGAATTTAGATCGAAGTGCGGTATTTATTTATGGAAATGATATAACACCATTTTAACTTAAAATACCTTGCAATGTATTTTAAGTTAAAATTTTATTATATCGATTTCATAAAAATTATAGAGATTTGATGTTATATTTTTTAACGAGATAAGCCATAACACTAGATGCTTCTTCTTTGGTGAGTTTTCTATCAAAAATAAGAACTTCTGAGATAAAGCCTTTGTATATACCACTTGTATTTCCAGCTGCATTATAACCACCGCCAACATTTAGTTGAGAATAAGCAAGTTGTGCAGTATCAGAGACATCGAAAGCATAACTGGTACCAACAGTTATTGGAATATTTGAAGATGAATTCTGATAAATGTTGATATCAGAAGATGTTGGTACTACATTATTAGAAGGAGAATCTACAGTAACACCAAAAGCATATTCAGTGCTTATTTTTGTATCATATGAAGCATTTGTTGGATAAGCAACTCCCATATTGCAATTATTTACAGAATGTTCCCAAGAGAATTTAGCTCTAGCATTGCAAGGAGAAGCGGGAAAACCACCAGAGGCACCACCAATGTCTATTGAGGGACCAATATCGTAATTTGCAGCTGTTCCAATTTTAGAAAATTGCATAATGTTTCTATTCGTGCCAGCAGCATAATCTGGATCGGTTTTATAAACAGTAAAAAATGAGAAATCTTTTTTACCAACAGCAAGTGGCATAGTTACAGGGTTAATCGAGCTAAACCAAGAATTAGGTGTACCATCAAAATAAATGCTTGGCAAACCAGCTAAACCAGAATTATGATACATAGGACCTTTGTCAACACCAGTAGCGCCAGTTTCAGAATAGTTTTTAGTCGCACAATTGCCACCTTGAGCATATTCTAAAATAACTTTATCAGCATCAACACCTTGCGGGTTAGAATCTTTCCATAATCTAACAACTTGCCTGTGTTCTGGCATAATGTAAGAAGAAGAAGGGGTATTGCCAGAAGGGTTAGCAGCGGCAGAAAATGCTCTAGTTGTCGAAGCTAAATTAACATTATCAGCAACAGTATTGGTAGAGCAAGAGCTAGAAAAAACTCCTTCGGCAGTGGCATCAAACCAAGCGGTGAGATTGCGAATTGAATTAACATCAGAAGATCTGGTTAAAGAGCGAGCAGTGTTAAGCTTCATGGCTCGAACTAATCTAGAACTTTGAGTAATACCTGCAATTAAAATGCCAATAATTAGCACCACTACCGACAGCTCAATTAAAGAAAAGGCTTTTTTAAAATTTTTGTTAAGAGGTTTGTTTATCATAGATAAAAAAATATTTTTAGTTGTTATAGCATTTTCCATCTTATAAAGAACAAAATATTTTGAATTTTAAATTTAGTTTAAAAGTGAAGGTTTATCTAGATAAATCAAGGTTTTAAACTAAAGATTAAAATTAATAAATATAAAGTTATTTATGTATTTAAAGATGGTATTATACTAATTTCATAAATAAATACCACATTCTAACTTCATCTTTTTGGTTAAAAAGCTGTCGTTGCGATAGCACGACTATTTTTTATTATAAAAGCCTCTGCCTGTATGGATATACAGGCAATCGTTTTTTAAAGTTTTTATCTCAAAAATCATGTCGTTGCAATAGCACGACTAAACATAATCTTTCGTTATAATGTGGTTTTAATTAGTGGAAATGGTATTAGTTGTTAGATAATGATATTTTAAATCTTTAAATATACTATGATATTTTCAAGTTCTAACAGAAAATTTCATTTAATCGTCCTAAAATAAAGCAACAAAAATTATGAAGTTAGAATTTTAAAATCTCAACATAGTGTTAAAGATGAAAGATACTATTAAATATTAATTAGTTTTATTAGATAAAATTTAAGATACAAATATTTTTTGGCTAATTGTGCTATCTTGCAAAGATTTTATAATTAATTTTTTAAATTACATTTCTAGAAAGAGGGATTTTTTATCAAAACTCCTCTTTCTAGAAAAAACATAAAAATTTATATAATTTGGGCTTTTTTGCGATATTTAGCAGCAATTAAACCAGTGCCAGCAGGAATTAGTCTGCCAACAATAATATTTTCTTTCAAACCAGATAAATGATCAACTTTACCTTGCACAGCAGAATCGGTAAGAATTCTGGTGGTTTCTTGGAAGGAAGCAGCCGAAATGAATGATTTTGTTTGCAATGAAGCTTTTGTAATGCCAAGCAATACCGGATTACATTGAGCTAGTTTTAAATTTTTAGCTAAAACTTTTTGATTAGTTTGCTCAAATACATCACAATCAACATATTCACCAATCAAGAAAGTTGTATCTCCTGGATTGGTAATTTCGACTCTTTTTAACATCATAGAAAGAATAACTTCTATATGTTTATCATCTATTTTTACACCTTGCATACGATAAACTTTTTGTACTTCATTTACCATATAATTAGTAAAAGCTTGCATACCAAGAATTTTTAAAATATCGTGAGGAACTAAATTGCCGTCCACCAAAACATCGCCTTTTTTAACTAAATCACCATCACCAATAAACAAGTGTTTGTTTTTTGATATTGTATATTCAATTGGTAAAATTTCTGGATTATCAGAATGTAAAATAATTCTTTTTTTCGTTTTATAATCTTTACCAAATTCTATTTTACCGTCAAATTCTGCCATAATAGCAGCATTTTTAGGCTTTCTGGCTTCAAATAATTCGGCAACTCTTGGCAAACCGCCAGTAATATCACGAGTTTTAGAAGATTCTTTTGGTATTCTTGCAATAATATCACCAACTGATATTTCATCACCATTAGAAACCCCAATAATAGTGCCTACTGAAAGAAGATAATCTTTATCTTCTTTGCCTTCTATTGAAATTCTTGGTTTTAAATCTTGCTTACTGTATTGTTTCCAATCAATAACAATTTTAGTTGACACACCTGTGCTTTCTTCTATTTTTTCTCTTAAAGAAATATTTTCAGAAAGATCGTTAAATTTTGCCACACCAGAAACTTCAGAAATTACTGGAATATTATAAGCATCCCATTCGGCTAAATAATCGCCTTTCTTAATGATTGAGTTATTAATATGGCCAATAATTGCACCATAAGGCAATTTATAACGATGGAGCTCTATATCTTCTATATCGGTAATGGTAATTTCAAAATTTCGAGCCACCACTACGATTTTGTTATCACGATTAATAATGGTTGATTTTTCATTAAATTTAATTTTTCCTTCAGAAATCGCAGAAATAGAAGATTGTTCAGCACCTCTTTGAGCTGCACCACCAATATGGAAAGTTCTCATCGTAAGCTGAGTGCCCGGTTCACCAATTGATTGAGCCGCAATCACACCAACTGCCTCACCAATACCAGCTAAATTACCAGTTGCCAAATCTCTGCCATAGCATTTAGCACAAACACCGCCATTAGTTTCGCAAGTAAGAACAGATCTCGCTATTAAAGATTTTATTCCAGATTTTTCTATTTCTTCTGCTTGTTCTTCATTAACCATTTCTCCTGCAGAAACTATTATTTTTTCTTTATAAACAACATCTTTCAACACAATTCTGCCTAAGCAATTTTCTGCTAAAGAAACTATAGTTCTACCATCTTCTACCACAGCTTCAATTGGTATGCCATTTGTAGTTTGACAATCATCTTCAATAATAATGCAATCTTGAGATACATCAACCAATCTTCTAGTCAAATAACCAGAATTAGCTGTTTTAAGAGCTGTATCAGCCAAACCTTTTCTGGCACCATAAGCAGAAATGAAATATTCCATCACATTTAAGCCTTCTTTAAAGTTTGAAATGATTGGAGTTTCGATAATTTCACCAGAAGATTTTGCCATCAAGCCCCTCATGCCAGCAACCTGTTTAATTTGGTTTTCAGAACCTCTCGCTCCAGAATCTGCCATCATAAAAATAGAATTAGCTTGTCTTGGTAAATCAAAAGCAGAAATATAAGACATCATTTCTTTTGAAATTTTGGCAGTGCAAGAAGTCCATTCATCGATTACTTTATTGTATCTTTCACCAGCAGTGATAAGACCTTCGCGATATTGATCGCTTAATTTTTTTACTTTATTTAAAGATTCAGAAACATAAATTTCTTTATTTTCTGGAATAATCATATCGTCTTTACCAATAGAAATACCAGCATTGCAAGCATTTTTAAAGCCTAAAGCCATAATTTTATCACAGAAAATAACAGTTTCTTTCTGACCACAATAACGATAAACGACATCAATAAGGTTAGTTACTGCCTTTTTAGTCATTGTTTTATTAACGATATTAAATTGATTTTTCATCGCATTTGGCAAGCAATTATACAAATAAACTCTTCCTGGAGTAGTTTCGATTTTGATAATTTCTTTTTCACCTTCTCCATTATAAAAAGAATAGCGATACAAAATTTTAGTATGCAATGAAATAACTTGATTAAACAAAGCATGCATCAATTCACCTTCTTCAGCTATTGGATATGGTTTGGCAGTATCAAAATCTTTGCTTTGCATTGTGATATAATATAAACCCAAAATAATATCTTGAGAAGGAACGATAATTGGTTTGCCGTTTGCTGGGCTTAAAATATTATTTGTTGACATCATTAATGCTCGTGCTTCAACTTGAGCTTCTATAGAAAGAGGAACATGGACAGCCATTTGATCGCCGTCAAAGTCGGCATTAAATGCAGAACAAACAAGCGGGTGCAATTGTATTGCTTTGCCTTCGGTTAATACTGGCTCAAAAGCTTGTATACCAAGCCTATGCAAAGTTGGAGCACGATTTAATAAAACAGGATGCTCTTTTATTACTTCATCTAAAACATCCCAAACTTCTGGCCTTTCTGATTCGACCATTTTTTTAGAAATTTTAATAGAAGATGATTTGCCGTAAAGCTCTAATTTAGAGTAAATAAAAGGTTTAAACAACTCTAGAGCCATTTTTTTTGGCAAACCACATTGATGTAATTTTAGTTCTGGACCAACAACAATAACACTTCGACCAGAGTAATCAACCCTTTTACCTAATAAATTTTGTCTAAATCTACCTTGCTTACCTTTTAGCATATCGCTTAAAGATTTAAAAGGTTTCTTATTAGCATTTCGCACTACAGCACCAGATCTGCCATTGTCAAGCAAGGCATCAACCGATTCTTGTAGCATTCTTTTTTCATTTTTAATAATAATATCTGGAGCAGATAATTCGATAAGTCTTTTTAGGCGATTATTACGATTAATAACTCTGCGATATAGTTCGTTTAAATCAGAAGCTGCAAATCTACCGCCATCAAGCATAACTAAAGGTCTAATATCTGGTGGTATAACTGGCAAAACCGACATTATCATATGTTCAGGCTTATTGGTAGATTCTAAAAATTGCTCTATTAATCTCAATCTTTTAACCGCTTTTTCTTTTTTTATTTCAGAAGTGATAGTGGAAAGATCTTCGCGAAGCTCTTGTTGTATTTTAGTTAAATCGAGATTTTGCAATACTTTTTGCACAGCTTCTGCACCCATTTCGGCCATAAAACTACCATAGCCATGGGTTTGTTGCAGATTATCGTATTCTTCTTCGGTAATAATTTCACCTTCTTTTAGTGGAGACATCAAAGAATCAGTAACGATATATGATTCAAAATAAATCACTTTTTCTATTGATTTTAAAGAGACACCTAAAATTGTACTTATTCTTGATGGTAAAGATTTTAAAAACCAAATATGAGCTATAGGAGCGGCCAATTCAATATGACCCATTCTTTCTCTTCGGACTTTTGATGATGTTACTTCGACACCGCATTTTTCACATACTATACCCTTATATTTCATTCTTTTATATTTACCACAAAGACATTCGTAATCTTTGATTGGACCAAATATTCTAGAACAAAATAAACCATCTCTTTCTGGTTTGAAAGTGCGATAATTAATTGTTTCTGGCTTAGTTACTTCACCATAAGACCAAGATCTGATTTTATCTGGATCGGCAATAGAAATTTTAATAGCATTAAAATCAAGTAAATCAACAGATGAATTGTTTGATGTACTTAAAAGACCGTGAGATGATGTTCCAGCAAGTGTCATGTGATAAAATAATTTATTAATTTTTACTATTAAACTTTCAATTAAAATAATTAAATTGATTGAAAATAGATTTATTGAAAATGTTTAATACCATTTCCACTAATTAAAATCATATTATAACGAAATATTATATTCAGTCGTGCTAGACGCAACGACATGATTATATTCAGTCGTGCTAGATGCAACGACATGATTATATTCAGTCGTGCTAGACGCAACGACATGATTTTTAAGATAAAAACTCTAAAAAACGATTGCCTGTATATCCATACAGGCAGAGGCTTTTTAAAGTTTTTATCTCAAAAATATTTTGTTATAATGTGAAAATCCATAAGATTATTTTAATTAGTGTAAATGGTATAATAATAACAATATCATATTTTTACGATATTGTTAGTTTTTTAAAATATATTGATTATTCTTCGATTAATTCAATGTTTAAACCTAAAGAACGAACTTCTTTAATCATTACATTGAAAGATTCTGGAATGCCACAATTAAAATTCTGATTTCCTTGAATGATAGATTCATAAATTTTTATTCTACCAACAACATCATCAGATTTAACGGTAAGCATTTCTTGTAAAGTATAAGCTGCACCATATGCTTGCAATGCCCAACATTCCATTTCACCGAATCTTTGACCACCAAAGTGCGATTTACCACCCAAAGGTTGCTGAGTAATCAAACTATAAGGACCAATTGAACGAGCATGTATTTTATCATCAACTAAATGATGTAATTTTAACATATAAATATAACCAACCGTTACTTTTCTTTCAAATCTATCACCAGTTTTTCCGTCATATAAATGAATTTGACCAGAAGTATCTAGGCCTGCTATTTCTAATAATTTATTAATATATTCTTCTTTAGATTTTTCAAAAATACCAGTTGCAAAAGGAACCCCATTTTTCAGTTTTGAAGCAAATTCAATTATTTCTATATCAGACATTTCGTTGATATTTTCTTGTTCTTGCTTAGAAGAATAGATGCTTAACAAAGTATTTTTTAATTTATCAATATATTCAAGTTTATTTTTAGCTAAATCATCTAACAAACCAGCTATTTTCTTGCCAAGTTCTTTAGAGGCAAAACCTAAGTGAGTTTCAAGAATTTGACCCACATTCATTCTCGAAGGAACACCTAGTGGATTTAAAACAATATCAACTGGTTGACCATCTTGCGAATAAGGCATATCTTCAACTGGCGCTATTTTTGATACCACACCCTTATTACCGTGTCTACCAGCCATTTTATCGCCTGGTTGCAAACGATATTTAGAGGCAATATAAACTTTAACAATTTTTAACACACCCTGACCAAGTTCATCACCAGCTTTTATTTTAGCAACCTTTTCTTGATATTGTTTTTCAGATTCCGCCACAACTTCTTCGTAATTTTTTATCAATTCTTCTATAGAAAGCATTGCTGAAGAATCAGAAACTACAATTTTTAACAGTTGATTTCTAGATAAATTCTCAAGATCGACATTAGAAATTAAGGTTCCGGCTTTTAGTTTATCAAAAGAAACAGATAATTTTTTACCATCTAAAATTTTAATGATATGTTGTTTAATTGTTTTATCTAAAAATTTTAAGTGAAGATCTTTTTTAGTAGATAATTCTTCGATTTTTTGCATTTCAATATAGATAGATCTTTCATCTTTTTCTATACCTTTACGTAAAAAAGTTTTAACATCAACAATAGTTCCGCTTACACCAGTTGGCACATAAAGAGAAGAATCTTTAACATCTAAAGATTTTTCACCAAAAATTACTTTTAATAATTTTTCTTCTGGAGTAGTAGGGGATTCACTTTTTGGAGTTGTTTTTCCCACCAAAATATCACCTGGATTAACCTCGGCACCTAGATGAATAATACCCTCTTCATCTAGTTTTGTTAAAATATCTTCACTAACATTTGGAATATCTCTAGTGATTTCTTCGGGCCCTAAACGAGTATCTCTGGCTACTATCTCTAATTCTTCAATATGAATAGAAGTAAAAGTGTCTTCTGCTAAAAGTTTTTCAGAAATTATAATTGAATCTTCAAAGTTATAGCCGTTCCAAGGCATAAAAGCAACTCTGACATTTTTTCCCAAAGCAATTTCACCATTTGCAATACTATGACCGCTAGAAATAACTTGGCCACATTTAATTACATCGCCAACATTAACTACTGGTCTTTGATTTATGCAAGTATCTTGGTTGGTTCGAACAAATTTTTTAAGATTATATAAATCTATCTTAGGCTGACCTTTTTTATTAGTAGATTCAATTAATATTTTTGAAGAATCAACAAATTTTACTACTCCATCAGCATTTGCAGAAATCATTGCACCAGAATCAGAAGCAACAACAGCTTCCATTCCAGTTCCAACTAAGGGTGCATCTGGAATAAGTAAAGGAACGGCTTGTCTTTGCATGTTTGCACCCATCAAAGCACGATTTGCATCATCATTTTCCAAAAACGGAATAAGAGTTGTAGCTACAGAAACAATCTGCTTAGTAGAAACATCTATGTAATCTATTTTTTCTGGTGGCAACATAATGAATTCACCATTTCTACGACAATTAACTAAATCATCAATAATTTTGCCATCTTTATCTGTTTCTATATTTGATGGAGCCATAGCAAAATCAACCTCTGCCATTGCAGATAAATAAACAATACGATCTGTTAATTTACCATTAGTAACTTTACGATAAGGAGTTTCGATAAAACCATATTCATTAACTTTTGCATAAGTCGCCAAACTATTTATCAAACCAATATTTTGACCTTCTGGAGTTTCAATTGGACATATTCTTCCGTAATGGGTAGGATGCACATCTCGAACTTCAAAGCCAGCTCTTTCTCGAGTCAAACCACCGGGACCTAATGCAGATAATCTTCTTTTATGGGTAATATCAGACAAAGGATTGGTCTGATCCATAAATTGCGATAATTGAGAAGTAGAAAAGAAGTCTTTAATGGCAGTAATAAGAGGTTTGGAATTAATAATTGCTTGTGGCATTAAAGTTTCTACTTCGATGGAATTAATTTTTTCTATAATAGATTTTTCTATTCTTGCCATACCTATTCTCATCTGATTTTCTATCAACTCACCCACTGCCCTTACTCTACGATTTGCTAAATTATCTATATCATCTGTTTTCAAATCGTTATGTTTAATATCGCTTAATATTTTAATTGTGGCAACAACATCTTCTTTGGTTAAATGCAAAATATCACTAGAGACTTTTAATTCAAGACGGTGATTCATTTTTATTCTACCGACATCAGATAGATTATAACGAACATCAGAAAACAAGATGTTGTTAAAATAATTTTGAGCAACTTCATGAGAAGAAGGATTTTCACCGGCTCTTACTGCTTTGTAAATATCAACTAATGCATCTTTTGTTGTCATGTTTTTGTCAACTAAAAGAGTATTGTATAGATATGGACCAATATTTGATTTACTTGGATTAACAATGGCAACTTTATTAATATTTAGTTTTTGTAAAATTTCTAAACTTTCAGTTGTAACAATAGATCCAGATTCAAATAGTATTTCACCAGTTTCTGATTCAATAATATCTTGAGCATAAACAAAACCTAATAAAGCATCATCTGTAAGTAAAAATCTTTCAAGTTTTTCTGTTTTTAATTTTTCAATTAATTTCCTGGTAATTTTTAAACCTTCTTTAATCAACAATTCTCCAGAGTTAGCACAAATTATATCGTGCAGAACTTTTTTACCTAAAAAGTTTTTTGGATCAAATTTTAAAGACCAACCTTTTTCAGCGATTTCGGCTTCTTGATAACCATAGAATTGCTGTATAATTTGTTGAGATGTATAACCAAGAGATCTTAATAAGGTTGTTGTTGGAATTTTTCTTTTTTTATCAATACGAAAATGCAAAATATCTTTAGTATCAAACTCAAAATCAATCCATGAACCAATATGAGGTATGATTTTTGCCACATAAGATTTTAGCGAAGATCCTTTTATGCTCTCGCTGTCAAAAAATACACCAGGAGCTCTTCTTACTTGAGAAACGATTACTCTTTCTGCACCATTAAATATAAAACTACCGCTTTCAGTCATCAGCGGTACTTCACAAAAATAAACTTCTTGTTCTTTAATAGAACGAATTTCTTTAATATCAGAGCCCTCTTCTTTATTCCAAATAATTATTCTGAGATTAGCAACTAAAGATGCGGCAAAGGTTTTTCCTGCAAATAAACATTCATTAGCTTCGTATTTTGGTTGTTTTAAATGATAATCGATAAACTCAACAGTAAATTTTTCAGCAGAATCAAATATTGGGAAGAAAGAATTAAAAACAGATTGAATGCCAATATTTTTTCTTTTGGCAGATTCAACATTAATTTGTAAAAATTTCTCGTAAGAGTCTTTTTGTAAAGACATTAAATGTGGTACAGCATCAATATCTGGATTATTGCTAAAATTTTTTCTTAAAGTTAATTGAGTAAAATTGCGATGTTGAGCCATAAATACTTTATGTAAATTTGCGGATTAGATAATATCAAAAACCAATAAATAGTTTCTTTAGTTTTATAAAAATAGACTTTATTGAAATAATAAGATTTTAAAATTTCATATTTTTTCAATTCATTACTTGTATTTTTAGCAAAGATTACAATTGATTTTAGTCAAAGTGATCAATATTGGAGTCAAAAAAATTAAAATTTTTGCCCAAAACTTACAAAAAAAATTGAAGAAAATTTGAAATTTAAAATAATCATGGTTTATTACGATTTTTTAAAACAAATGAATATTTTTAAATCAACGGATTTAAAAATGAAATTTGCTATCATAATTTTTATTATAATAACTTTATTTAATATTTCTTTTGACTTTAAATTTTAATTGAAAAAATAGTAATCATAATATTAATTTTACAATCAGTAAAAAGTCTAAGAATTAAACAATAAAAATTGTGTTTTGTTTTTTTTGATTATAAATCATTTTAAAACAAAACTTAATATCAAACTATCTATAATTCCGTAAGAACATAAATAGTTTGATAGTTTGCAATAAATATTTATTAAAATATTATTTTAATTCTACTTTTGCTCCAGCGGCTTCTAATTTTTTCTTGATTTCGTCAGCTTCTTCTTTAGAAACTTCTGCTTTTACTAATTTAGGAGCTCCTTCAACCAAATCTTTAGCTTCTTTTAATCCTAAAGCAGTGATTGCTCTTACTTCTTTAATAACATTAATCTTGTTATCACCAATAGCAATTAAATGAATATCGAATTTATCTTTAACTTCGGCAACAGGAGCTGCACCAGAAGCAGGAGAAGATGCTGCAAAAGACATTGCAGAAACACCCCATTTTTCTTCTAATTTTTTACTTAATTCTGCAAGTTCAAGAATTGTTAAAGAGGATAAGGTTTCAGTTAATTGATTAAGATCAGTTGACATATTGATTTTATTTTTAAGTTGTTAATATAAGAATTATTGATTTTTTAAAGTTGCCAATCCCTTTTCTGGAGCACCAAGAATATTCAAGAATTGTGATTGCTTGTTTTGAAGTAGACCAATAAAAGAAGCTCTCACTTCATCCATTGAGCCTAATTTAGCAAGATCTCTAATTGTAGATTCAGGCATTAGGTTACTATTAAAAAATCCAGTGATAATTTTTAAAGATTCTACTTGTTTAGAAGTATCAACTATAACTTTTGAAAGAGCTACAGGATCTTCTGCATAAACTATTGCTATTGGACCAGTAAGATGATTGTTTAATTTTTCAAGATCTGTGCCTTTAAAAGCAACTTTGATCAGGGTATTTTTAACAATTTTAATATTGCATTTTTTAGATTTTAAAGCAACCCTTAAATCAAATAGTTGCTTATCAGACATTCCGCGATATTGAATAATTGTAATAAAGCCACTATGATTTATATTGCTTTGTATATAAGATACAAGATCGGACTTTTGATTTCTGTTCATGGCAAAGTAAATTAAATTGATTCAGCAGGAACCTCAATCGAAGGACCCATAGTAGAATTTATATAGAAAGATCTGATAAATTTACCCTTTGAAGATTCTGGCTTTGATTCTTTAATAACCTTTACAATAGCAAGAACATTGTCAAGTAATTGTTTAGTTTCAAAATTAATTTTACCAACTAAACAATGAACTGTTCCGCCTTTGTCGTTTTTAAAATCAACTCGACCTTTTATTGCTTCTGATACTGCTTTTTTGATATCGTTGGTAACAGTGCCATTTCTTGGGCTAGGCATTAAACCACGTGGACCAAGTTTTTTAGCTATTTTTGCTAATTTTGGCATCACTTCTGGAGTGGCTATGCAACAGTCGAAATCAAGAAAACCACCATCTATTTTAGCAATAATATCTTCTAAACCAGACATTAAAGCACCAGATTGAATAGCAATTTTTTGTAAATCTTCGTTACCAGTTAAAACCAAAATTTTTACTTGTTTACCAGAACCATTTGGCAATAATAAAGATCCTTTCACAGCTTGATCGGATTGTTTTGGATCGATACCTAAGTTAATAGCAATATCAACAGATTCAATAAATTTACGTTTTTTTTCAGCAGAAATAGTTTTAATATTTTCAATTGCTTCTTCTATAGTTTTTGCAATTAACTTTTGCTGAATTTGTTTTTTAGTTTTTTTCATATTTATAATCTGAAATATTATTCAACAACTTCAAGACCCATTGATATAGCAGTGCCAGCTATCATCGAGGCACAAGACTCAATACTAGCAGCATTCATATCAACCATTTTTTTCTTAGCAATTTCTTTGATTTGTTCCATAGTGATTTTGCCAACAACATCTTTACCAGGGTTTGATGAACCTTTCGCTAAAGAAATAGATTTTTTTATAAGATAAGAAACAGGAGGATTTTTGGTGATAAAAGTAAAACTTTTATCTTTATAGGCAGTGATAATTACTGGTATTGGAGTGCCTTGATCATACTCGAGCTTTAAAGCATTAAATTGCTTACAAAACTCCATAATATTCAAACCTTTCTGACCCAAAGCCGGACCTATTGGAGGTGCAGGATTGGCTTTACCAAGAGGAACTTCTAACTTGATAATGCCTAAAATTTCTTTTTTTTGTTTTGACATAAAATAAAATTGATTTAGTGGTGTAAAAGGTTTTTTAAACCTTTTTAAACAAAATTTGCTTACAAGATTAAAAAATAATCTCTACCACAATTTTAGTTTTAAAATAACGAAAACTAAAATATCATTAAAAAAATTTATAATAAAAAATGCAAGCAAACAATATAAATACTGTTAGCAATGCAAGTAAAAATAGTTAATATAAATAATTTAACCATAAAATTTTAAAGATATTTTTTTTTATTGCAAGAATATTTTTATAAAAATTTGATATTTTTTTATTTTTTTAGAAAAAAACCAAAAAAAGTTTCACCGTAACCTCGAATATCAAGAATTTGTAAAAATAAAAATTGCTTAAAATAATCAGGTTTAATATTGCTTTTTTTGCCCCATTCTATAATAAATAAAACATTATTTGACAACCATTTTTTTTGCTCTAATTCGTTGATAATATTCAAATAATTTAATTGATAAGGAGGATCTACAAATAAACAATCAAGTTGTTGTTCATTTATTGGTAGATTATAAACACTTGCCGATATCGATGTGATAAGGTGTTGCACTTGTAGTATTTTAGCATTATTTTCGACTATTTTTAGGTGTTTAAAATTATTATCAATAAAAATAATTTGTTTTGCCCCTTGCGATAAAGCTTCAAAACCAATAATACCGCTACCGCAACACACATCTGCCATAACTGAATTTTGCAATTGAAAACCAAATTTATTATGTTTTAAAATATTAAATAAAGCTTGTCTGTTTTTGTTGGTAGTAGGTCTTAAATTGAGATTTTGACAATCGGTAAGTTGCTTTCTTGCATAAAGCCCAGAAATAATTTTCATAAATAAATTTTTGCAAAAAAATGCTTTTAATTTTTAAATAAGTATTTTACAATAAAAAAGATTATTTAACAAGCTTGTTTTTTGTTTTCAAAAAAATTACAAAAAAATTTCTTAAAAAAATCCTATTTACAACATAAATCCACTATGAGCCTTAAAGAACACACAGTTAAATCATATGATAACGATTTAAAATCAATAGCTGGCACCTTAGATTTAACGGTATCTTTGATTTTTCAATCACTCGATATGATTTCTTCCGCTATAAATCAACATAATCAACAATTAGTTGAAGATATAACCAATCACGATTATAAAATAAACACTCTTGATCATTTAATTGAAAAAAAAGTAACTACCATTTTGGCATTAAGACAGCCCATGGCCGTTGATTTACGATATATAATTTCTTCTCTAAAAGTATCTGCTAACCTAGAAAGAATAGGCGATCAGGCAAAAAATATTATTAAAAAGATATCTTTATTAGATGACTATAACTTTGATTCTAAGGTTCAAGAATGGCTTACTCAAATGATTAGTATTTCAAAAAATATGATACAAAATGCTGTTTTAGCTTTTAATTCTCAAAATCTCGACTTAGCAAAACAGGTTATGACTCAAGACGATATCATAGATCAAACTTATCGTAATTTTTTTAGTCTATTAAACAAAGAAAATTTTAGTCGAAACGAAGTTAATCAAATTATTAACACTCTATTTATCGCAAAAAGCTTTGAAAGATTAGCAGATCATTCTACTAACATTGCCGAAATTACTGGTTTCGTTATTACAGGAGAAAGAAAATGAGTAAAAATTTAGAACAAAATAATCAAGAAAATGGGCAAATAGCCAAAAAAGATAACAAAGATTATCTTGATTTTGCCACTAATTTTCCGAAAGAAACCGCATTAAGAAAACCAGATTGGATCAGGGTTAAAGCCCCAATGTCTAAAGGTTATCACGAAACCAAAAATATGTTGCAAGCAAAAAAATTACACACGGTCTGCGAAGAAGCCGCTTGCCCAAATATTGGCGAATGTTGGGAGCAAAAACATGCAACCGTGATGATTCTTGGTTCTATTTGCACCAGAGCCTGTTCTTTTTGCAACATAGAAACTGGCAAGCCACAAGCAGTCAACCCGCACGAACCAGAAAATGTTGGTGATGTGGCAAAGTTTTCTGGTTTAAAACATATCGTTATCACTTCGGTTGATCGAGACGATTTAGCAGATGGCGGTGCCAATCAATTTGTAGAATGCATTAAAAATGTGCGAAAAAAAGCACCACAAACCACCATCGAAATTCTTACTCCAGATTTTTTAAGAAAAGATCAAGCACTAGAATTAGTGGTGCAAGCTAAACCCGATGTTTTTAATCACAATATCGAAACCGTGCCCGCACTTTATCAAACAATCAGGCCTGGGGCAAGATATTTTCATTCGCTACGATTGTTGCAAAAAGTAAAAGAATTAGACCCAACAATTTTTACCAAATCTGGCCTCATGGTTGGTCTTGGCGAAAATAAAGAGCAAATTTTGCAAGTAATGGATGATATGCGATCTGCCAATATCGATTTTATCACTATCGGGCAATATTTAAGACCAACTCTAAGGCATGCACCTGTTGATCGCTATGTTTCGCCAGATGAATTTGATTTTTACAAAAAAATGGCTTATAGCAAAGGTTTTTTGATGGTGGCATCAAGCCCTCTCACTCGTTCATCTTATCATGCAGGAGATGATTTTGCCAAAATGCAAAAAGCAAGGTTATTACACCATTTACACTAGTAAATACTAAACTTCGATCTAATCACCCTCCCCTTGAGGGAGGGTCGAAATTGCAAAGCAATTTCGGGGAGGGGTCAGAAAAGCAAATCACAAACTCAAATTCGAGTTTTGTTAATAGTATTTACCCCTCCCAAAGTTTGCGATGCAAACTTTTGCCCTCCCGTAAAGCGGGAGGGTGATTTAGATCGAGGTGCGATATTTATTTATGGAAATGGTATTAAATCACAATCGAAGTGGTAATTTTTTACCAAATTTCTTTAGTTATCCAACCGCCACCTAAAACTTGATTTTGTAAATAAATCACACAGGCCTGCCCAGGAGTTATGGCTTTTACTGTTGAAACCATAC
>Ga0214919_10002856_pt1 | contig 26707 bp, 25 predicted proteins | sample LL1503_MetaG_FD_177994 | JGI IMG/M metagenome (GOLD analysis project Ga0214919, IMG submission 177994) | Freshwater microbial communities from Lake Lanier, Atlanta, Georgia, United States - LL-1503 | ecosystem: Environmental > Aquatic > Freshwater > Lake | place: USA: Georgia | collected...
TACTTACATTTATTCCTGCAGTGGAGTATAGTTTAGCCACTGGTTTTGCAAGTTCTATTAATGCAAACTTTATTTTACCTGTAAAAAAAACTACCGATAATCATTCCTTTGTCTCTTCTGAATTAAAGTATACGCAAAATAAACAGGTGATTGCTCAAATGGTTTCTAATATTTGGTTAAAAAATAACAATTATAATATTACTACCAACTGGTCCTATTTAAAATTTCCACAAAAGGATTTTGGATTAGGTAGTAACAGCGATTTAAAATTATTTGACAACTTAGATTATTCTTATATTAAAATGCATCAATCTATTGTCAAAAAAATTGCCCCGAATTTTTATTTTGGACCCGGTTTAAACATAGACTACCGTTGGAATATAACAGATACTACCACTATGAATAAACCCTTGGTAGGCTTTACTGAATATGGCATTACGAAACAATCTACCTCTATAGGTTTACTACTTAATTTATTATACGACACTAGAAAACAAGTTTCTAATCCTGCCCCTAATAGTAGCTATTTTAATTTAGTGTATAGAAATAATCTTAAAGTTTTAGGAAGTGATCAAAATTGGCAGTCTATTTTATTGGACTATAGAAAGTATATTCCTTTTCCTGCAACCAGTAAAAATATTTTAGCATTTTGGTCTTACAATGTTTTCACTATTAAGGGAAAACAACCTTATTTAGATTTACCAAGTACTGCCTCAGATACTTATTACAATACGGGAAGAGGGTATATACAAGGAAGGTTTAGAGGTGATAAATTTGTATTTGCAGAATCTGAATATCGTTTTGGAATTACCGAGAACGGATTTTTAGGAGGCGTTCTATTTGCCAATATGCAATCTGTTTCAGAGCGTCAGGGTAAACCTTTACAAAGCATATTAGCTGGTTATGGTGCAGGCATACGTATTAAATTAAGTAAACATTCCAATACCAATGTTGCCATTGATTATGGCATTGGCCAAGGCGGATCAAAGGGAATATTTATGAACCTGGGCGAAGTGTTCTAATATACAATTGCTCTACTTTGCTGCGTGCCCAAGGCGTTTTACGCAAAAATTTTAAGCTAGATTGAATACTGGGGTTGCTATTAAAGCAATTTATGGGGATATGCTGACCAAGGTCCTCCCAGCCAAAATACTTCACTAGCTCAGTGACTATATATTCTAGGGTTTTTCCATGTAAAGGATCGTTGGAAGCTTGTTGCATATGCAATATTAAGTAATTTGCTGCTATGCAAGCTCATCGATATTTTATTGTGTACAAGCCCGTGAATATGGTCTCTCAATTTGTAAGTACACATGAGGTAAATTTATTGCATCAATTAGACTTTGTATTTCCAGAAGGCACCCATGCCATAGGTAGGCTTGACCAAAATTCAGAAGGCTTATTATTACTCACCACCAATAAAAAAATTACCAAGCTTTTATTTCAAGGTCCTGTGCCACATAATAGAACTTATTTAGTGCAAGTAAAAAATAAGGTTACAGAGGAGATTGTAAAAAAATTAGCAGCAGGCATTGAAATCAGCGCAACCAATGGGCTTGTTTTTAAAACCACGCCTTGCTTAGTTAATATGCTCGACGAACCCATTGGTTTATCCAAAGTGGACAAACCCTTGCACCCCAATGTGCAAAGTAGTTGGTTGGAAATTAGTTTAACGGAAGGTAGATTTCATCAGGTACGCAAGATGGTGGCCGCCGTCAACCATAAATGCATTCGACTCATCAGAACTTCCATTGAGCAAATTGAAATAGGTACCATGCAGCCTGGCGATGTCATTGAATTTGAAGAAGAGAAATTCTTTAGGCTGCTTCATTTGCATGCAAAATAATTTGTATATTTAAGTATACATGGAATGGACAAAGCTTTAACTGCTATTCCAATTTTTTAAACGATGCTTATGAAAAAATTATTTACTTATGCCTTAGTGGCTAATTTTTTTTTAATGGGTATGGCTTCGATGGCGCAGCAAGCACCCAATAAAATTTTTAAAGACAAACAACTAGTCACCATTAGCAAACAAAGTTTGCAAGATAAAATTAAAGGGGGCTGGGCTGGTCAAACCATTGGGGTAACTTTTGGTGGTCCTTATGAATTTAAGTTTTTAGGTTCGATGATTCAGGATTACCAAAAATTAGAATGGCCCGAAAATGCTTTTCAACATTATTTTGATAAGGAACCAGGTTTGTATGATGACATTTATATGGATTTGAGTTTTGTAGATGTGATTGAAAAATATGGGGTAGAAGCGCCTATAGATTCTTTTGCCAATGCCTTTGCCAATGCGGCTTATCCTTTATGGCATGCCAATCAAGTGGGTAGATACAATATTCTTCATGGCATTAAAGCACCCGCTTCTGGTTATTGGAAAAACAATCCTCATGCCGATGACATCGACTTTCAAATTGAGGCGGACTTTGCAGGTCTGATGAATCCAGGAATGAGTGCCACTGCTACTAAACTTTGCGATAAAGTGGGTCATATCATGAATTACGGAGATGGCTGGTATGGAGGCGTGTACATTGCTAATTTATATACTCAAGCTTTTGTTTCCAATGATATTAATTTTGTGGTCACTGAAGCTTTAAAATCCATTCCCCAACAAAGTACTTATTATCAATGCATCAGCGATGTCATAAAATGGCATCAACAATTTCCAAAAGATTGGAAACGTACTTGGTTTGAAGTGCAAAAAAAATGGACCAACGACTTGGCCTGTAGCGACGGAGTATTTAAACCATTTGATATAAGTGCAAGAGTGAATTCTGCTTATGTGATTATGGGCTTGTTGTATGGCAATGGAAATTTTGGACAAACCATGGAAATTGCCATTCGTTCTGGACAAGATGCGGATTGTAATCCATCCTCCGCTGCAGGAATTTTAGGTGCTATACTTGGCTATGATAAAATTCCCGACTATTGGAAAAAAAATTTAAAAGATGTTGAGAACAGAGATTTTGTTTTTACAAATATTTCTTTACAAAAAATGTATCAACTAGGTTATAAACATGCATTGCAGTCTATACAAGCAAATGGCGGGAGTATTTCAGAGAAGGAAGTTTCCATTCGTTATCAAGAACCAGTTGCTGTAAGACTAGAACAATCTTTTGTGGGTTTAGCGCCCGTTATAAGAAAATGGGTAGGCTGGAACAATGTAGCTTTAAAAGATAGTTACAGCTTTGATTTTGAAGGCACTGCTATAGTTGTTACATCAAGTATTTCAGATGAATGGAACGCTAATGCAGACTATGAATTTAAAGTGGAAGTAGATATAGATGGAGAAAAAGAAATTGTTTTACTTCCCTATAATTTTAAAAAAAGAAAAACAGAATTACTAGCAAAATATAATTTACAAAAAGGGAAACATCAATTAAAACTTAGTTTATTAAATCCTTCAGCTATAGGAGCTGTAACTATTGGTGATATTATAGTTTACCAATAAACCCATACACCATTTTGGCGCAAAGAATAATGACCACAATACCTAGTATAAGTCTTAATTTATTGGGATCGGTTTTTTGTGCAGTACGAACACCCCATCCAGTAGTAGAGAAAACACCTATTAATACAGGCGCTGCAATAAACATTGAAATATAACCCAGTTGTGCTGGTAAGACATGCTGCATAGCCGACCTCGCATCAATACTTAAATAACTTGCGCTAATAGGTAGTGCTAACATAGCTACCACGCCAATAGAAATAGAGCTTGCTTTTTTCAAAGGCGTTTTTAAGATATCGGTTAAAATAGGAATCACAATAATACCGCCGCCCAGCCCGGATAAAGAAGAGATAAGACCTGCCACTATTCCAATAATGGGGAAATAAGGTTTGTTTAAATGATTGTCATTGATAGGAGGGGGAGGTTGTTTAAAAAACAACATTCTTATAGCTAGTATTAATAGTAAAGTAAAAAACACCAAGTCAAAATCGGATTTATGATACCAATTCCCATTTTTAATAAATTCAGTCATAAAATAAGCTGTAATCATACCAGCAACACTTATAAACAGCACTTCTTTAACATACAAATTCTTTACTTTGAATTGCTTATAGCTTACACTTAATCCAGTGAATGCGGTAATAAAAAAAGAATGGGCAATTATAAACTTCACCACTTCGTTTTCAGGAATTTGTAAATAGTGAAACAATATGTCAAAGGCTGGGATAAGTATGATATTGCCACCCGTGCCTATTAACCCTGAATAGTAACCCACTACAGCTCCTATGACTAAAAGTATAATAAATAAGGTAATTGTCATTCTTAAAAATAGCTATAATTGAGCACAATTTGATTGAAAAAGTTTAATTTGTTAGTAATTAAGAAACTAGTTTATTTATAATTATTATAGCTATTGTATGAAAAAAACGCTCCAACTATTTTGCAGTTCTTTTGTATTCATATTCCTGGTGCAGTTTACTGCATGGGGTCAAAAAATTGATTATGCTAAAGTGGATGCCACTATTAGTAGTTTAGTTGCAAAAAATAAGTTTAGTGGGGTAGTGCTCATTGCCCAAAAAGGAAAAATAAAATATGAAAAGGCCAATGGCTTTATTGAATATGTAAATCAAACCCCTTTACAAAGCTCCACTATATTTGAACTGGCTTCTGTAAGTAAGCAGTTCACTGCTATGACTATTATGATGCTGCATGAAAAAGGTTTATTGCAGTATGATGAACTAGTAGAAAAATACATAGACATTCCTTATAAGAATATTACCATTAGACAGTTACTTACCCATACAAGTGGTCTTCCCGATTATCAGGCTATTATGGATGAGCACTGGGACAAGTCTAAAGTGGCTAACAACAATGATATAATTACTTATTTAAATAAGTATGCACCGCCAAAATTATTTGAACCAGGCTCTCAATATTTATATAGCAATACGGGCTTTGTTATACTAGCAAGTATTACGGAGAAACTAAGTGGTAGAGATTTTATTGAATTTTGTAACACAGAAATTTTTCATAAACTTAAAATGAAAAGCACAGGTATTAGAACCTTGGAAGAGAAAGCAGCTATTGCTAATTTTGCTTTAGGCCATGTATTTGTACCAGAAAGAAATGCTTATATAAGAGCCGACTCTTTTCCTTCTTCTAATTATACTATTTGGTTAGGTAATAGAAAAGGGCCAGGTAGAATTAGCTCCACTGTAGAAGATTTATTAAAATGGGATCAGGCTTTGTATACCAATAAATTAATTCAAGCTAGCACTTTAGCTGAAGCTTTCAAACCTATGCAATTAAGTACAGGTAAAGTATCTAATTATGGTTTTGGATGGGAGTTAAGACCCCAAGAAAATATTGTGTGGCATAATGGAGACAACCCAGGCTACAAAACTATTATTATACGCTTTCTAGAAAACAGAGCCACACTTATTATACTTTGTAATAATGCTCCTGATGAATTTGAAAACCTTACAGCCGATCTTAAAAAAATTATACTAGCAAATTCTAGGTAGTTGTTCTCCTGTGAGATAAGTAACAATTCTTTTTCCACCCACCCTGCTTTTCATAATTACTTTTCCAGGGTTGGTATGGGTTACTTCTCCTATGATAGCTGCATGGGTGCCATTCTCATCTGCTTTCAAACTGGTTAAGAAACTTTGGGCTATTTCTTTTTTGACTACCGCTAAAAATAGTCCCTCATTGGCTACATATAATGGGTCTAATCCTAGCATCTCACATGCACCCTCAACTGCATCGTTAAGTGGTATTAATGATTGCTCTAGATAAAAGCTTAATTGTGTTAATTCTGCAATTTCATTTAATACAGAGGCGACACCTCCTCTGGTTGGATCACGTAAAAATTTAATATCGTTACCAAAAGTATTAATTAGTCGTAAAACAGTGTGATTTAAATTCACAGTATCGCTTTCAATAGCTGTTTCAAAATCGAGTCCTTCCCTTATACTCATTATAGCAATTCCATGATTGGCTATATTTCCACTTACAATAATAACATCTCCTTCTTCAATATTATTATGATGAATATTGGCCTTTGGATGAACCATGCCAATGCCGGAAGTATTGATAAAAATTTTATCTCCCTTTCCTTTTTCCACCACTTTGGTATCGCCTGTAACAATTTTGACATTGGCTTTATCGGCTGCATTTTTAATACTTACCAATACCTCCCAAAATTCTTTCATGGTAAAGCCTTCTTCAATTATAAAACCTAAGGACATATATTTAGCTTCTGCGCCACACATGGCAATATCATTGACTGTTCCATTAATAGCTAAATCTCCAATATTACCACCCGGGAAAAAAATAGGCGAGATGACATAGCTATCGGTACTAAAGGCTGTTTTTCCTGTGAGTTCAAAAATGGCACCATCATGCTGTTGATCGAGTAGATCATTTTTTAAAATATCAAATACCCCACTTTGTAAAAACTTATGGGTAAGTAAACCACCACTTCCATGGCCCATGGTAATAACATCAAAATCGAATTTTGGCATGGGGCAACTTATATTCATTTTTATTTTAGTTGACATATTCTGTTTATATATAGGTTTATTAAAGGGGTGCTTGTCTTGATTCTTATTCAATTTTTAAATCTAGAATATTATTTTATTTATTCAAGAACTACTTCATCAGCGCTTGCATAATGGTAGTAAGCGGCACAAGCGCCTTCACTACTTACCATTGGTGCACCTAGCGGGTGTTCAGGTTTGCATTGAATACCGAAATTGGGGCATTCTTTAGGTTTTTTCAAACCCTTCATTATAGCGCCACTTATACATTCTTTATTTTCTTCTGCAAGCGGTATATTAATTTTAAATTTAACTCGAGCATTAAAATTTTTATATTTTTCATTTACTTCATAACCGCTTTCTGGTATATTGCCAATGCCTCTCCAAACTCTATCACTAACAGTAAATACTTTTTGAATAGTTTCTTTCGCCATTTTATTACCTTCTCTTTGAACACTTCTTGCATATTGGTTCTCTACTTTATATTCTCCTCTTTCTAATTGTTGTACAGCCATTAATATACCTTGCAATAAATCAACAGGTTCAAAACCAGTAACAACAATGGGGCATTTATATTTTTCTGCAATTGGGTAATATTCATCTATACCCATAATGGTGCATACATGACCGGCAGCTAAGAATGCGTTAATCGTATTTTCATCATCTCCTAAAATGGCTTCCATCGCAGGAGGCACTAAAACATGAGATGCAAGTATACTATAATTATTAAGTCCTAAACTTGCTGCATGCACCACACTTAGTGCATTCGCTGGTGCGGTGGTCTCAAAACCTACAGCAAAAAATACCACTTGTTTATCGGGGTTTGATTTGGCTAATTGTACTGCTTCTAAAGGTGAATACAAAATGCGTATATCAGCGCCTTCTGCTTTTGCTTCCAATAAACTTTTTTTACTTCCAGGTACTCTCAGCATATCGCCAAAAGAACAAAGTATGACATGGGGTTGTTCTGCTAAATAGATAGCTTCATCAATTACACTTACGCTTGTTACACATACTGGGCAGCCTGGCCCATGCACCATGGTAATAAGTTTGGGCAACATATCTAAAATACCATTCTTTACCAAACTATGCGTTTGTCCTCCACATATTTCCATTAAGGTCCATGGCTTTGTGGTGATTGCTTTAATTTCTTTTACATATTGCACCACCATTTCTGGATCACGGTATTCTGTTAAAAATTTCATAGCTTTTTGATTTAATTTATAGGGGTTTCTAATTCTTCAACTTCGCCCATATCTTTTAAATACTTAAAAGTTAATTTGGCTTCTTCTTCATCTACAACACTTATTGCAACACCTACATGCACTAATAAGTAGTCGTCTATTTTAGCTTCTGGCACCATAAAAAGGTTCACTTCTTTTTGAATACCACCAAAGGAAACTTTTCCTGTTCTAAAAGTGTCGTCTAATTGTGCTGTTATGGCTATTAATTTTCCGGGGATGGCTAAACACATATTTTTTTATTTATATTTTTATCAAATTTCTATATTACAATTATTTCTTCTACTTTTCGGATGCTATTGGGATTTATCTCATTTTCCCATAGGGGTTTGTTTATATAATACGCCAATTGCCCTAATGATATACCCTCATCATTAGGACTTACATTTTTTTGAAAATATATTTTCTTTTCATGGCCTATTCTTTCAATGATCATATCTACTAAAAGTGCATTTTGGAATACGCCACCGCTAAAAGCTATATCTGTTGTATCCAAATTATTACTTAATTGAACTATGAGTTCAACAAGGCTATTCATTATTTTTCTAGCAATAAAGCCAGTCTCTTTAATTAATTTAATATCTAGAATGAGCTCTGCTAAAAACGAGCCCCATTGTATTTGACTCCCTTTAATTTCAAATGAATAATAGGCTTTGTGAGCATAGGCCTCACGTGCTATAGCTTCTAACTTCATAACGCCTTCTGCTTCATAACTATTTTTACTACCTAAGCCCATTAGGCAAGTAATACCATCTAAAAAACGACCCATACTACTTGTTTGAATGGAGGCGGGCTGCTCAATTAATTTAGAATAATATTGCCATTCTTGTTCACTAAAATATTTTTTTACTAAATCTATTTCACCTGTCGCCGACAATAAACTAAGCGCAGACAATCTAGGTTCTTTGCTCATTTTATCTCCTACCAGAATAGGGAAGTATGCTAGGTGAGCTAATCTTATAAATTCTTTCTCATGATATTCAAATAATTCGCTTCCCCATATTTGACCATCTTCCCCATAACCTGTGCCGTCCCATATAAATCCTACTATATTATGAGTACTATTAAGTAATTTATTTTCACTTAAAACCGAAGCGAAATGAGCCTTGTGATGTTGTATTTCATATACGGGTACTTCTAATTTTTTTGCAATTTCTTTACCAGCATAACTTACAAAATAGTTTGGGTGACTATCTATCAATACTTTTTGAGGCAAGGTTTTAAATAGTTTTTGAAAGTTTCTAAAGGTAAGTGCATATGCATCTTGTGCTTCTACATTTGATTGATCACCTAAGAATTGACTTATAAAAACTTGACCATGATTGGAAATAGCAAATGCACTTTTTAATTCACCTCCAGTAGCTAAAATATTTTCTTCTACACCCTGTATAGTATTTGGAAAATAATTAGGAGCTAAACCTCTGCTTCTTCTTAATATAATTTTTTGTTCATTTTTTGTAAATTGTAAAACGCTATCATCCTGTGGTGCAACAATATCCCTATCGTAAGTAAGTACTAAGCTAGCTACTTCAAATAAATGCTCTAAAGCTTCTACATCTGAATAAATAATAGGAGCACCACTAATATTACCACTTGTTGCAATAAGAGGTTTGTCAAACTGATTTGCTAATAAATATAATAAGGGAGAACTAGGTAACATGACACCTAATTTATCTAAACCTGGTGCAATGTTTTGTAAAGGCAACGGATTCGATGATTCTTTCTTAATGGCGCACAACACAATGGGAGCAATAGTTGAACGGAGTGCATCTTCTTCAATTGAACGTATAATCACATCATCTTTTAAACGTTCAACGTTTTTATATAATATTGCTAAAGGCTTTGCGGGTCTTCTTTTTTTAATCCTTAATTTTTCGATGGTCTGCGCATTAGTAGCATCACAGATTAGTAAATAACCTCCCATACTTTTAACCGCAATAATTTCACCTTTTGCTAATACATTTAAGACGGTCATGACAATAGAATCATTGTTGTGATCTATGCAAGTGTTAGCAGAGTTGAAAAGGTGCATTTGAATGGCACAATTTGGACAACTGTTTGTTTGGCTATAGTGTCTTTTATCTTCTATATCATGATATTCTTTCTCGCAACTACTACACATATGCATTTTGTGCATTGTAGTATGTGCTCTGTCATAGGGCAAGCATTTTGTAATGGAATACCTTGGGCCACAATGCAGGCAGGTAGTAAATGCATATTGATATCTGTTGTTTGTTGAATCGGATATTTCCTTTTCACAGCTTTGACAGATAGCAAAATCGGGTGTTAATAATAAATTGGGATTACCCGTTTCATTACTATGAACAATTTCAAATCTTGAATATATTTTTGTTGCTGTTATTGCTAATGAAGAAGAAGTAATGATGGCATTAGTTGGCCCCGAATTAACGACTTTGCTATAAAATTTTTCTGCTTCTTCTTTGCTTGCGTTTATTTCAATATGTACGCCATCGTTTCCATTGCATACCCACCCATTTAACTGCATTTCTTGTGCACATTTAAATACATGAGGCCTGAAGCCTACGCCTTGAACTAAGCCATTGATATGAATGAAATAATTTTGCATTAAGCAAGTTCTGGGGCCAACACTTTTGATTTTAACCAATTATACCATGCCGGCAATCCTTCGCCTGTGGTACAGCTCACTTCTATAATAGTCAAGTTCCTATTTATTTTAAGCGCATTTTCTTTAACTTTTTCAATATTAAAAGGAACATAGGGTAGGAGATCGGTTTTATTTATAATACAAAGTGTAGAAGTATAAAACATGTCAGGGTACTTCAAAGGTTTGTCATCGCCTTCCGTTACACTAATAATAACTACTCTTTCTTTTTCACCTAAATCAAACATAGCAGGACATACCAAATTGCCTACGTTTTCAATAAATAGTACAGAATTATTCTTAGGTTTCATTCCTTGTAAGGCATGCAAAACCATATGTGCATCTAAGTGACAGCCTTTGCCAGTATTAATTTGAGTTACTTTAGTTCCTGTCGCGTGTATTCTATCGGCGTCGTTTGTGGTTTGTTGATCACCTTCTATTACACAAAACTCTAATTCACCCTTTAAATCTGTTAATGTTTTTTCTAATAAAGTAGTTTTTCCAGAGCCAGGAGAGCTTACTAAATTTAAAGCCAATATATTTTTAGCATCAAAATATCCTTTATTGCGTTCTGCTAATAAATTATTTTGTTGTAGAATGTCTTGCTCTACATCTACAATAGTTTTAGCATGAGTGTGACTATGTCCTTCCCCATGACTATGAGTATGTTCTTGATTGTTATCTTGTCCTGGAACATGCATTGTTACTGTTCCATTTGCATCACATCCGCAAGTTGCACACATAAATTTAAGTTTAATCTTTATTATTAATATTTACTAACAGGCTTTTTACTTTTAACTCTTTTCCTTTTTTAATGTTTAAGAAATGCCCGCCACATATAGGGCAGGCATCAAATAAATTTTTTATACTAAAGTCTATCATGCAATCCATACAGCCCGCGACTCCTTCTATATGGTTTATTTTTCTAACTGCATTTTGTAATGGCGTATTTTTTACTCCTTGATTCCATGCAAATTCAAAAGATTTTTCTTCTATACCACTTAAGGCGCCTATTTCTAGTTCAATTTCTTCAATCTCTGTTGCCTCTGAATTTTCAATTTGCTTAGTCGCAATATCAATGATGCTCATTACAATTGAAAGTTCATGCATAATTTATTGCTGTACTTTTTTTCTGCTATAACGCACAAATGCTATTACTGCAACAATACAACCAATTGTAACTACTGCATGCATTGGTTCAACCAAGTAATGGATAATGGTATAGCCACCTTCGTGTCCACCATGTCCAGGGTGTGCCATTAAAACTTCTGGTAAAAAGGCTACAAAAATCATTAAAGAAACAGCAATAAATTTTTTCATAATATTTTGTTTATGTATCAATATTAATACGATTCTAAAAATAGGAATATGATTAGAATCATTTTCATTTATGATATAAATCAGCGGTCATCTTATTTTAAGTGAATAATTTAATATTGAATTTCCACAATTATCACCTTTAAATTTTTCAGCATGGATAACGAAATGCTCGAAGTAAAACAACCTACCTATTATGAGGAGGTTATACGTAAGGGTTACAACCGTCGTGACTTTATGAAATTTGCTAGTATGATGACTGCCTTTATTGGGCTAGAAAAATCATCCATAGGTCAAGTTGCAAAAGCGATGGAAACTAAGCCACGTATTCCTATCATTTGGTTGCACTTCCAAGAATGTACTTGTTGCAGCGAAAGTTTTATTCGCTCCTCACATCCTATGGTTGCTGATATCTTATTAGATATGGTTTCCCTAGATTATACCGAAACATTAATGGCGGCTTCGGGTATTCAGGCTGAACAGTCATTGAAAAACACAATGACTAAATACAAAGGTGAATATATTCTTTGTGTGGAAGGTAGTGTTCCTTTGGCTGCAGATGGTGTGTATTGTATGATTGGTGGAAAAACATCCATGCAAATTTTGGATGAAGCAGCTGCTGGCGCTAAAGCCGTAATTGCTTGGGGAAGTTGTGCTAGTAATGGTTGTGTACAATCTGCAAAACCAAATCCAACGCAAGCAACACCCATACATAAAATAATAAAAGGAAAACCTATTATTAAAGTACCAGGCTGTCCTCCTATTGGAGAAGTGATGGCAGGTGTGATAGTTCATTTATTAACTTTTGGAACTATACCTGAATTAGATAGAATTGGTCGACCTAAAGCTTTCTATAGTAAACGCGTTCATGATACTTGTTATAGACGTCCTTATTTTGATGCAGGATTGTTTGTAGAAACTTTTGATGATGAAAGTGCAAGAAAGGGATATTGCTTATATAAAGTGGGTTGTAAAGGACCGACAACTTATAATGCTTGTGGTGTCATGAAATGGAATGGTGGTACAAGTTATCCAATTCAATCAGGACACGGTTGTATTGGATGTAGTGAAGAAAACTATTGGGATAATGGAAGATTATATGATCGCGCTTCTGCTTTTGCAGGGTTTGGTATTGAATCTGACGCAGATTCAATTGGCAAAATTGCATTAGGTGCTACTGCAGTTGCAATCGCAGGTCATGCGGTGGCGACAAATTTTGGGAAAAAGAATAGCATTCATGATTTAGAAAACGAAGGAAAGGAAAGCGAACACGAACTACCATCCTAATTAATCATCATTTCAAATTATTTTATGAGTAAAAAAAGAATAGTTGTTGACCCTATTACAAGAATTGAAGGTCATTTACGCGTCGAAGCTGATATTGAAAACGGAAAAATTGTAGATGCTTATAGCAGTGGTACAATGGTTCGTTTATTAGAAGAAATTTTGCGTGGAAGAGATCCGCGAGATGCATGGGCTTATGTAGGCCGTGTATGTGGCGTATGTACTTCGACTCACTCTTTAACTTCGGTAAGAACGGTGGAAGATGCATTAGATATAGTTGTACCTCCTAATGCAGAATTGGTTAGAAATCTTATGCATTGTGTGTTATACATGCATGACCACGTTGTACATTTTTATCATTTACATGCAATGGATTGGGTGGATGTGGTAAATGCGTTAAAAGCAGATCCTAAAAAAACATCTGAATTAGCACAAACCATTTCGCATTGGCCAAAAAGTTCACCTGGTTATTTTAGCGATATACAAAAGAGAGTGGCCAAGTTTGTGGAGAGTGGTCAACTTGGTATTTTCGCCAATGGTTATTGGGGGCATCCTGCTTATAAACTTCCTGCAGAAGTGAATCTTATTGGATTAGCGCATTATTTAGAAGCATTAGAATGGCAAAAAGAAATTGTAAAAGTGCAAGCTATCTTTGGCGGTAAAAATCCACACCCTAATTATTTAGTAGGTGGTATGGCATGTTCTATCGGATTGGATGATGTAAGTGGTATTAATGCAGAAAGGTTGGCCTATGTTCATCAATTACTAAAACAAGGCAAGGACTTTATTAACCAAGTGTACATTCCAGATTTAATGGCAGTAGCTTCTTTCTATAAAGATTGGGGTGCTATTGGAGGTGGTCTAGGAAATTATTTAGCTTATGGTGATTTACCAACTAATGGTTATCGCGATACTAAATCTTATAAATTCCCTCCAGGTGCTATATTAAATAAAGATATTAGTAAAGTACATGAAGTTGATTTAAGAAAAGAAGATGAGGTACAAGAATTTATTACACACTCTTGGTATGATTACAAAGAGGGGAAAGATAAGGGGTTACATCCTTGGAAAGGAGAGAGCAAAATTAATTACAATGGCCCTAAGCCTCCATTTGAGCATTTAGATACTACCAAAGAATATAGTTATTTAAAAACACCAAGATGGAAAGGACATGCAATGGAAGTGGGCCCTTTAGCTAGAGTTTTGGTTGGTTATGCTAGAGGCAGAGAAGATTATAAAGCAGTAGTTGATAAAGCTTTAAAAGATTTAAATGTGCCAGTTACTGCATTATTTTCTACATTGGGCCGAACTGCAGCAAGAGGTTTAGAAGCAGTATTGGCAGCCGATTGGGCATTAGAATTTTATGATAGTTTAATTGCTAATATAAAAGCAGGTGATACGAAAATGGCAGAAATGTCAAAATTTGATCCATCTACTTGGCCTAAAGAAGCATTTGGAGTGGGTCATTCAGAAGCACCACGAGGCGCACTGGCGCATTGGATTAATATTAAGGATGAAAAAATTGCCAACTATCAATTAGTGGTTCCTACTACATGGAATGCATCACCAAGAGACAATAAAGGACAAATGTCTGCTTATGAAGCTGCGTTAATAGATACACCAGTGCACGACGAAACTCAACCATTGGAAATTATACGTACCATACACAGTTTTGATCCTTGTATGGCTTGTAGTGTGCACTTGTATGATGAAAATGGAAAGACCATTAGTCGTATAAGTGTGGTAGGTGATTAATCATTTTTAAAATAAAATTTATGGCAAGTAAATTATTACATATTCAAAGACTTCGAAGAGTTTATGTTTGGGAATTGCCTGTACGTTTATATCATTGGCTCAATGCATTAGTATTAGTGGCTTTGATAGTAACAGGTTTTTATATTTCGAATCCACTGGCGATTCAAACGCAGAGAGATGCTTCCAATAGTTATATCATGGGCTGGTTTAGATATATACATTTTGCAGCAGCTTATTTGTTCTTTTTTAATTTTCTATTTAGAATTTATTGGGGCTTTGTAGGCAATAAATTTGCTAATTGGAATCAGTTTATTCCCACCTCAAAAAGATTTTTTCAAGAAATGTGGACAGTTTTTAAAATTGACATTTTGATGCTTAAGAAAAATGGGAAAGAGCAGCATCATTTAAGTATTGGGCATAATGCGATGGCAGGGTTTATTTATTTTTTAACTTTTATCGCTTTTTTGGTTCAGGTATTTACAGGATTTGGTTTGTATGCTGCCATGGGTGGCTGGTGGTTGCCTAATTTATTTAGTTGGGTTCCAGCCATGTTTGGCGGCGATGCTTTTACAAGAGTAGTTCATCATTGGGCAATGTGGTTTTTTATATTGTTTGCAGTAATACACGTTTACTTGGTGTTTTATCATGACTATGTTGAAGGTCGTGGTGAAATAAGCAGTATGGGTGGCGGCTGGAAATTTATAGAAGAGGAAGTTTTTGATAAAAACAAGCCTCAAACACCTAATCCAGAAAAAAAATAACAATATAACATGCAGTCATCAAACAAGATTTTAATCTTAGGAATCGGCAACTACTTAATGGGCGACGAAGGCATTGGAGTACAGGTTGCTAATAAAATGATTCATGACAATTTGCCCGCAGGGGTGGATGTTTTAGACGGTGGTACAGGAGGTTTTCATCTTTTAGAGTATTTTGAACAATACCCTAACGTAATTCTAATAGACGCGACATTAGATCAAAATCCTCCTGGCACCATCCGTTTAATTAAACCAAAATTTGCCAAAGATTTTCCACCTGCAATGAGTACGCATGATATCGGCTTAAAAGATATGGTAAGTGCTTTGCAATTAATGGGTACCATGCCTATTATTGATTTATTTGTGGTAAGTATTGAAAGCATTCAGCAACAAGGCATTGAATTGACGCCTGAAATTGAAGCAGTTGTACCATTAATTATTGATAAGGTGAAAGAATTAATGTATAGTTTACTCGAAACCGAAAAAGTAGTAAATAAAGTTTAGCAACTATTTATAAAAAACATGTATATGCCAACAGTGAATGAGTTATTACGCAATAAGAATAGGACCTTAATTTCGGTGCCTAATCACTCTTCTATTATCGATGCTTTAAAAATAATGGCGACTGCTAATATTGGCTGCCTCATAGTTTTAGAAGGAGAAGAATATGTTGGTATGTTTACTGAAAGAGATTATGCTAGAAAAGTAGTATTAGAAGGAAGGGCTTCTAATACCACCACTGTCGATGAGATTATGATTACTGATATGCCTATTTTAAATAGTTGTGACACCATTGAAGAGTGCAGTAGAATAATGACTGAAAATACTTTACGGTATTTACCCGTTTTTGAAAATGGGAAGCTAATTAATTTAATTAGTCAAAGTGATATAATCAAACATACAATTGACTCTCAAAAATCACTTATTGAACATTTACAGGATTATATGAATTTAAAGTAGGTCAAAAAAAATCGAAAAACTATTTTAAATAAAAAAGCCTTCTTCTATATTAAATAGAAGAAGGCTTTTTTGATGAAGCGACTTTACTAAGCTTCTATATTTTTAATTAAGATTTTAATACGGGTAGCTGAATCACAGAGGCATCATGATAAATACGAATAGTTGCTTTTTTGAAATCGCTATCTTTGGCTTGATAAATATTCATGAATTGTTGTGGATTTCTGTCAACAAGTGGGAACCAGCTGCTTTGTATTTGAATCATCATGCGATGACCTTTTTTGAAAGTATGTGCAATATCGGGTAAGGTAAACTTAACCGCAGTTGGTTTATTAGGCACAAATGCTTCTGGCTTCTCAAAACTATTTCTATACTTGCCGCGCATTATTTCTCCTCTAACTAATTGTTGATATCCGCTCATTAAATAATCCTTCTTATTGGTCTCGTATTCAAAATTATCTGGATACACATCTATTAACTTCACTACAAAGTCGGCATCGGTACCAGACATGGCTACCATTAAATCAGCCACCACAGGTCCGCCTAAAGTAAGGTCTTCGGTTAATACAGGTGTTTTATATACTAGTACATCAGTTCTTCTTGAAGTAAATTTCTGATCATCATCCATGTATTCTCTATAATGTCGTGCTGGCTTGCTTTTCATCATATAGTTATCTGAAATATAGGGAACGGGTTTAGCCGGATCACTTATATATTCTTCATAACCAGAAACAGTAGTGGCTTTGTTGCCTGCTTTTAAAGTCCCATGGTCACTTAATAAATACGATTGCATTTTCATATCAGCCACTGGCCAATTGGGTAATTGTCTCCATTCATTACTACCAGAGAAAAAGATATTGGCTTCTTTAATTTTATCAATGCTTCCTTTATTTTTCAAGTAATAATTAAAGAAAGGGAGTTCTATATTTTGTCCAAACCATTCACTTGTATTAGATCCAAATTGCACATTGCCTAATTGTGTTCCATCATTACTTGCCCATTGCCCATGGTACCAAGGGCCCATGACTAATTTATTATTGTTTTTTGCTTTACTTTCAATGGCTTTATATAAATTCCAGGCACCAAAACAATCTTCTGCATCGTATAAACCACCTACAATTAAAGTAGCAATAGATGGGTTAATATCCTCTACATGTTTTCTAGTATTTCTTACTTGCCAAAATTCATCATAATTTGGATGTGCCATTAAATCATTCCAAAATTTAATACTATCGCCCATCAATTTTGTATAATTAGGAATGGCGCCTGTTTGCAAGTAAAAATCAAAATTATCAGGGTTGGTGAAATTAAATCCTATGGGTCCTACAGTGGTTGGTTTAGGTCTTGGTTTTCCAAATCCTGAATAAAAAGCAAAACCATCGGCAAGCATAAAAGCTCCATTGTGGTGAAAGTCATCACCAATAAACCATTCTGTAACGGGCGCTTGAGGGCTAACTGCTTTTAAAGCAGGATGATTACTTAGTGTTGCTAATGTGGCATAGAAGCCTGGGTAAGATATACCAAACACACCCACATTACCATTATTGTTGTTTACATTTTTTACCATCCAATCAATAGCATCATAAGTATCTGTGGCTTCATCAATTTGACCTGGTTTTTTATTTGGAATATATGGTCGAATATCTTCAAAACTTCCTTCACTCATCCAACGACCGCGTACATCTTGTATAATAAGTATGTAGTTTTCTTTTAAGAAATATTTTCTAGGAGAGTTCCAGTAAGATTTATAAATATTAGCACCATAGGGCGCGCAAGAATAGGGCGTTCTTTCTAAAAGAATAGGATGCTTCTCCGTATTATCTTTTGGAGCATAAATGGTAGTAAATAATTTAATACCATCACGCATGGGTACCATTAATTCTGTTTTGGTATAGTTATTTACTATCCAAGTTGAATCCATTGTTTGCGCAAAAGCTAAAAAGGGAATAAACGCAAGAAGTAGAAAAAAATACTTTTTCATGAAATGTATATTTAGTTAACCTAAATATACTAAAATTAAGACTCCACCATATCATATAAATGATGAATGAGTCCATCGGCCAAGCCAATTTTAGGCACATGCATTTCGGTAATGTCGGCCCATTTGCAAATAGCATTATAAATACTAAGGGCTGGAACAATTACCTCGGCTCTATCTTGTTTAAGGGTATATTTTTTCATTCTTTCGTCAATAGATAGTGGTTCCATTTCTTTATATATATCCTTGATATCCTCATAGGACATTGATTTGCCGGGTTTTGCACCGGTAATCGCATATACTTTATTAATATTTCCACCCGAGCCAATGCCTATAATATTGTCGTATTTTTTAGATAAGTCTTTAAGCGTTTCTTTCATCTCGTCCCAAGTACTGTCCTTTACCTTATTGGTTAATAAACGCACGGTCCCAATATTAAATGACTTTTGAACGATGATTTTTCCTTTATGGTATAGGGTAAGTTCTGTACTTCCTCCACCCACATCTACATACAAATAACTTTTGTTGTTGTCTAGAAATTCTGCAATATGGTTTTCGTAAATAATTTCTGCTTCTAATTCGCCCGTGATGACTTCTATTTCAATAGTAGTTTCCGATTTTATTTCTTTAATTATTTCCTTGGCATTCTCTGCATCACGCATGGCACTTGTAGCACAAGCCATATAATGATCCACTTCGTATACTTTCATCAAATTATTAAATGCTTTAATGGTATTGATAAGCATTTTCTTTTTCTGACCACCAATGCTCCCTTTTTCAAAAACATCAAATCCCAATCTAACTGGAATTCTTAAAAGGTTTAATTTATTAAAAGTTACTTCTTTCCCATTTTTTATCACTTCACATATAAGTAATCTTACTGCATTACTTCCAATATCTATCGCTGCGAGTATCAATTTGTTTTATTTTTTTCCTATTAAATAATGGTAAGTTTCTACCTGAGATTTCACTATTTTTCGACCAATGGAAGGTACATAATTATTAGTTAATTCTGTATCTAAAATTCTTGCTTTATTATTATCCTTTAATTGAATATTAATAATATCAATTAATTCCTTTTTAATTTTCAGGTCTAAAATAGGAACGGCCACTTCAATTCGATGATCAAGATTTCTAACCATCCAATCGGCACTTGAGATAAAGACTTTTTCTTTCCCGTTATTGTGAAATATCATTACTCTCGCATGCTCAAGGTATTGGTCTACAATACTAATAGCATTGATGTTATTTTTTGATTTCTCCGCTGATTTTTTTAAAGTGAGAATGCCCCTAATGATTAAATTTACTTTAACCCCAGCTTTTACTGCCTTATATAAATGATCTAGTAAGATATGGTCGCTTAGGGAGTTTAATTTTATTGTAATTTGAGCGGCGAAACCTAGTTTGGTAAATTTTATTTCATTATTTATTAATTGAATAATGGTATTGCGCATATTTATGGGCGAAATCAATAAGTTTTTTGTTTTGCCAATAGGCTTGTCCCCTAATTGCCAATGCGCTAAGTAGTTAAATACTTTATCAACTTCCATTAACAAAGGCTTTGATGCAGTTAATAAACAATGATCTGCATATATTCTGGCTGTTTTTTCATTTAAGTTCCCAGTGCTTATAAAGCCATACCGTACTAGTTTATTGTCAACTCTTTTTTGAATGATACAAATTTTAGCATGCACTTTTACATTGGGAATTCCTACAAGTACTTTTACACCCTCTTCTTCCATCATTGTTTTCCATTCTAAATTTGCTTCTTCATCGAAACGCGCTTTTAATTCTAAAAATACAATTACCTCTTTCCCGTTTCTGGCAGCATTGATTAGGGCATTGATCACTTTTGAATTACTAGCTAAACGATAGGCTGTTATTTTTATGGAAACTACATTGTCATCCATTGCAGCTTCTCTCAACATATCTATCACTGGATCGAAGCTATGATAGGGAAAATGCAGCATTACATCTTTTTTTAAGATGACTTCTGCAATCTGCGTTTTATTTCTAAAAGCGGGATGTGTAAATGGTTTAGGCCTTGCTTGTTTTTCTACCAATACATCGGGGAAATCCATAAAGTGTCTAAAATTATGAATATGGCCGCCAGGTATAATACTGCTTTTCCTAGTCAGGTGTAATTTTTGAATTAAGTAATCCAATAATTCAGCATTCATATCCTTATCGTATACAAAACGCACTGGCTTACCCTTTCTTCTATTTTTTACACCTTTAGAAATTTTTTCAACAAAATTTAATCCCACTTCTTGGTCTAAGTCAATTTCCGCGTCCTTTGTAATTTTAAATACATGGGCGTCGAAATGATTAAATTTAAAGTGCGAAAATATAATGGGTAAATTAAATTTAATAATATCCTCTAATAAAATTATGGCTGTGGTTCCTTTCCCAGAAGGCAGGATGACAAAGCGTCCTATTGATTTAGAGGGAATCTCAATTAAAGAAAATTTCTCATGATAAGCATTTTGCTTATTTCTCATGACAATGGCTAAATACAAACTTTTATCACGCAAGTAAGGTAACTCAGTTAAATTTTCTATCATTAATGGAATGATATAAGGTCGCACTACATCATCAAAATAATTACGAACGAAAATCTTTTGTGTAAGATTTAATTTTCGATCATTTATAATAAGTATTTTCCTTTTGACTAATTCTTTATTGATGCCATTCCAAATTCTATTAAATTCACTTTGCTGTTTCAATACTACTTTCTGAATTTCATCTAATATTAAATTAGGTGATTCAAGAATATCTATATTAAGTGATTTCTTTTTGTCAATTAATTCAACCATTCTTTTAAGTGTAGCAACGCGCACTCTAAAAAACTCGTCTAAATTATTAGAAAAAATTCCTAAAAAACGAATTCGATCTTTTAAGGTAACAGTATTATCATTAGCCTCCTGCAGCACACGAGCGTTAAAGCTTAACCAGCTTATGTCTCTTGGAATATAGTTGTTCTTCATTTATTAGTTAATTTTCGATCAAATGTTCCTTCAAAATTACGCTTTAAAATTAGGAAACATCTAGTTGGTAATATTCTATTCACAATTACTTAATACTAAGTTAACAATGCCGACATATTCAAGTTATACAAATAGTCGTTTTTTACATAAACTATAACCCATGGAGAAAAGACCAATGGAGATATGTATTATAAGCGACTTGCATTTAGGCACTTTTGGTTGTCAAGCAAAAGAGATTTTAAACTATTTAAAGAGCATCAAACCTAAAACACTTATTTTAAATGGAGACATTATAGATATCTGGCAATTTAATAAGCGTTATTTTCCTGCAAGTCATATGGCCGTGATTAAACAAATCTTTAGTATGGCGAGTAAGGATACTAAGGTTATTTATATTACAGGCAACCATGATGAAGCTTTGCGTAAATATGCCGATTTTGAAATGGGTAATATTCAATTAACCGATAAGATTGTTTTTGAAATCAATGGAGAAAAAAACTGGGTGTTTCACGGGGATGTATTTGATAGAACGACAAAAGGAAGTGCTAAATTATTAGCAAAATTGGGCGGCTATGGTTACGACTTACTTATACTTATTAATAGTATCGTTAATTGGACTTTAAAATTAATGGGTAAGGAAAAAATGAGTTTGAGCAAGAGTGTCAAAAATGGTGTTAAAAAAGCGGTGTCTTGGATTAATAATTTCGAACAAACTGCAGCAGAATTAGCCATTGAAAATAACTATCAATATGTGATTTGCGGGCATATACATCAGCCACAACATCGTGTGGTAAACACAGAAAAGGGCAGTGTTACTTATTTGAATAGCGGAGATTGGATTGAAAATTTAACCTCATTAGAATATTATGATAATGCTTGGACTTTATATCATTATGACCCTAAACAATTTGAAGAAGAAAAGGGAAATAAGAAAAATAAAATTATCAATTTAAGAGAAGAGCTAAGTGTGATGACCAAGGAAGTGGCCTTTCAAGTGTCCATGTAATAAATTGATTCATGAAAATATTTTACGCAATACAGGGAACAGGCAATGGCCATATTAGTAGGGCAGAGCAGTTATATCCTTATTTAAAAAAATATGGTGAAGTAGATTTTTTTCTTAGCGGTTCTAATGCTCAATTACAAACACCTCTTCCCATTAAGTATAAAAGCAATGGGATTAGTCTTCATTATAAGAATACCGGTGGCATGGATTATGGGAAAATTTCAAAATCTTTAAGTTTTAATATTTACAAAGAAGCCAAAGCATTACCTATTGAACATTACGATGTCATTATTAACGATTTTGAATTTATTACCTCTTTGGCTTGTACTTTAAAGAAGAAAAAAAGTATTCAGTTTGGGCACCAGGCAAGCTTTCAAAGTAAGTTAACACCAAGAGCAAATACTTTTAATCCCTTGGGTAATTGGTTGCTAGATAAATTTGTAAGAAGTACCCATTATTTGGGTTTGCATTTCGAATCTTATGATAAAAATATTTACAATCCTATTATCAAAGACGAAATTATTAATGCTTCACCTATAGACAATGGCCATATCACTGTTTATTTACCTCAATATGCAATTGCTGTTTTGACGCCGTATTTATTAGCGCAATCTAAATTTCAATTTGAAGTTTTTACAAAAGAAGTTGCGCAAGTAACAAAATATAAAAATATAACCCTACTTCCAATTGATAATAAAACTTTTACAAATAGTTTAATACAATGTCATGGCATTATAACAGCGGGCGGTTTTGAAACACCTGCAGAAGCTTTGTACTTGAAAAAGAAATTGCTTTGTATACCTATATTAAATCATTTCGAGCAAGAATGCAATGGGGCTGCGATGAAAAAAATGGGCGTTGCCGTTATCAAAAAAATAGATAAAAATTTTAGTCAAATATTTGCTGAATGGATACAAGCAGCTACTACCATTGAATATAAGTTGACGCATTCTACAGAAGACATTGTTAAATTGTTAATGCAACAAATTCCATATAATCAAGTTGCTTAAAATGTTAATTACCCAATAATAGTTTCCCAAATCTATCGATCTATTAAACTAGCTATATTTTTTTAAACATTTATTTAATACCTATGTATCTTATTCAAAATCAAAACAAAGAAACCATTGCTTACATTCAAAATATGATGATTTTGGATGCACTACAAGAAAAAGTAATTGGTATTTTAATTGGGGATTGCTTTTTTGGTAAAAACAATAAAGTAGTAGGTAAAATATTTAATCAAACTGCTTACTTACTCAATGGAGAAATTATTGGAAAGATAGAGCTTAATAAAAGTTTTAAAAATACTGCTATTAAAAAAAGTTTAATGGCACAGGCCTGGGATATTCTTATGAATATAACCGAGCACACTGGCGCTTGGATTGTGGATACTAAAAAATGGAGTAAAATTGAACTCGTTAAACATTTGGAGTAAAAGAAGTAGCAATACCCTTGAATGATAACCTGCTATTAAATAAAAGAGTCCCGTATTTAAAATGCGGGACTCTTTTTTACGGTATTACTTTTTGTTATTTATTTTACCATACTGCCGTATATAATTCTTTCTATTTTACTTGTTAAATCGCCATGTGAGTTAGGAGTATGTTGTGTCATTACTAATACTACTAAATGATCTACAGGATCGGCCCAATAATTGGTTCCATAATAACCACCCCAAGAAAAAGAGCCCTTGTTTCTTAAATTTAAATTCGCCGATTTTGCGGAAGTAATAGAAAATCCTAAACTATAATCATCATTGCCATTGGTTTTAAAATCCATTTGTGGACTTATCATAATGGCTGCAGTGCGTGGTGCAATAATTTGTTTGCCATTATATTTTCCTCCATTCAATATCATTTGTAAAAAAATGGCATAGTCGTAAGCTGTAGAAGATAATCCTGCGCCGCCCGAAAAATAAGTTTTTTGTGCTAATGGGTAATTAGGGTTTAGATTTCTGAAAGTAGGAGACCATTCTATAATTTCATTGGCTTCATTTTCTGTGTAGACAGTAGGCATTCGATTGGCCTTAGTTGCTGGAACATTAAAATAAGTATCCTTCATGCCCAACGGGTCGAAAATATTTTTTTGAAAATAATTTTCTAAAGTGGTACCACTTACAATTTCAACAATACAGCCAAGTAAGTCCGTATTTAAACCATATGTAAATTTTTCTCCAGGTTGATGCACCAATGGCAGACTACCTAGTATTGTCATTTTATCTAATAAGGTTTCTTTAAATTTTCCTAAACCAGAAGGGACGCCTGCTTTTGTATAGATGGCGCTCATATTCTTAGAACCAATATCGGTATAATCTATGCCAGAAGTGTGGGTTAATAAATCTCTAATGGTTAATTCTCTTTTAGCAGGAATGGTAGTATAAGAACTATCAGCAGCATTAAAATCTTTTAACACAGTAGGTTTTTTGAAACTTGGAATAAAATCAGAAACTTTTTGATCTAAACCTATTTTACCAGTTTCATATAATTGCATAATAGCTAAACTTGTAATAGCTTTTGTTTGACTCATGATGCGGTAAATCGCATTTTCTTGCATAGGTGTTTTACTGGCTTCGTTGGCATATCCAAACCCCTTATGATACACTACTTTATTGTCTTTAACAATAATTACAGTGGAACCTACAAGCCAATGGTTGCTCACATATTTATTAACCTCAGCATCTATCAAAGCTAATTTTGAATAATCAAAAGAAGGGCTTTTGGTTGTTGCATAAGAAAGTACCTGACTAAAGGAATTGATGGCAGTCGCGAAAATTACGACGGCAAGAAATAACGTTTTCTTAAAATTTAGTACAATGTTTTTTTTCATTTTATGTTATTGTTTTTTTAAATTAAAATATTTAAATGCCTTATTAATTATTTGCCGGAAACCAAGTTCCAAATTTTGTTAAATCTACATTGCCACCCGATAAAATAATGCCCACTTTTTTCCCTTTGAATAAATGTGCATTGCGCATCGCTGCTGCCAAAGGGACTACGCAACTTGGCTCCACAATTATTTTCATTCTTTCATAAACCAATCGCAGTGCCGCAATTATTTCTTCTTCAGATACTAATAATATATCTGTTACATGTTCTTTTATGATGGCTAAAGTTTGTTCACTTAGGGTGGTCAATAATCCATCGGCAATGGTATTTATAAATGGTGCTTTTTCAACTTTGCCCGATTGAATACTTAATACTGCATCTGCTGCACCTTCTGGTTCGCCACCATATACTTTTAAACTTGGTTTAAAAAAATGTGCACCCAAGCAAGTACCAGAAAGTAAGCCTCCGCCACCAACTGGCGTAATAACTATATCTAATGCTGGCACTTCTTCAATCAATTCTTTTACACAAGTGGCTTGTCCTGTAATTACGCGATAATCATCATAAGGATGAATAAATTCAGCGCCCGTTTCGGCAACTACTTTATTTAATGCTTCTTCTCGCGCCGCTTGATTTGATTCGCAAATAATAACTGTTGCGCCATATCCTCTCACTGCATCTACTTTTACTTGAGGTGAAGCTTTTGGCATGACAATATAGGCTTTGATGCCTAAAGTTTTTGCTGCATAGGCTAAGGCTTGTGCATGATTGCCCGATGAATGTGTTGCAATTCCATTTTTTAATTGTTCAGGACTTAAACTTAAAGTAGCATTCATGCCTCCTCTTATTTTAAATGCACCAATTTTTTGAAAATTCTCGCACTTAAAATAAAAATCAATACCAGTTAATTCATTAATACTTTTATTGGTAAGAACAGGGGTATGATGAATATATGGCTTGATTGTTTTTTCTGCAAACTCAATGGCTTCTTTTGTTATTTTCATTTTTCGTTTTTACTTCTTTTTATGTCCCTCAATTTAAATAAAAAAGGAATCCACTTCGATTTCCTTTATAAAGATTTTGTATATTTAATAATTCAATGATCGATCACCCCAATAAAATTGCATAACCATGTCTTCTTTGTTAACCCCTCAACAAATTGCTGCTTACCATAAGGATGGATATATTATTATAAAAAATTTTTGTTCCAAAGAAGAAGTAGATAAAATGTATTCTACTGCATTACAAGACAAAGCCATGGCGAATAATGCATTGGATTTAAATGATCAAACTGGTAAGAAAACAAGACTCTCTTTATGGTTTACACCTGGCAATGATGTGTTTGGCTATTTAACTAGAAGTGAAAAAATGGTTGATTCGGTAGCCAATTTATTGGATAGCGATGCCGCTGTCTGTCACTTTCATTCTAAACTCATGCAAAAAGAACCTAAAGTGGGCGGGGCTTGGGAATGGCATCA
>Ga0214919_10002857_pt1 | contig 26675 bp, 28 predicted proteins | sample LL1503_MetaG_FD_177994 | JGI IMG/M metagenome (GOLD analysis project Ga0214919, IMG submission 177994) | Freshwater microbial communities from Lake Lanier, Atlanta, Georgia, United States - LL-1503 | ecosystem: Environmental > Aquatic > Freshwater > Lake | place: USA: Georgia | collected...
TGGCTAAAGCCGTTGTTTTCCGCGCATATTGACGAGGCTGAACAAGCGTCCTTGCTTGACCGCGCTCCGATGGATCTGCGCGTGAACGCGCTAAAGGCCCGCCGCGAGGAAGTTGCCGCCGTGCTGCCCGAGGCGGAGGTTTTGCCCGCTCTTGAACATGCGCTGCGTCTGCCCGGCGGTACGGCGATTGACAACCATCCTGCTGTCGAAAATGGTCAGGTCGAAATTCAGGATTTAGGCAGTCAGTTGATCGTTGAGGCATGTCAGGCAAAGGGGTTGGGCACTGTGCTTGACCTGTGCGCAGGCGCAGGCGGCAAGACGCTGGCCTTGGCTGCGGCTATGCGCAACTCAGGCCGCTTGATTGCCACAGACACGAACCGCAACCGTTTGGACCAGCTTAAGCCGCGTGCGGCCCGGGCAGGGGCAACGAACGTCGAAACACGGCTGCTGAACCCGAATAAGGAAAAGGACATGCTGTCCGATATTACGGGTGGCTGCGACCTCGTTCTCATTGATGCCCCATGCTCGGGCAGCGGCACGTGGCGGCGTAACCCCGAAACGCGCTGGCGCCTTGATGCTGCCCGTTTGAAGCGCGTGATTGATGAACAGGCAAAGCTTCTCGACATCGGTTCGGAAATGGTCGCGCGTGGCGGGCATTTGGTATATGCGGTGTGCTCGTTGATTGAAAATGAGGGTAAAGGCCAAGTGGCTGCGTTTTTGAAATCGCATAAGGGCTGGCGCGCTTCTGAAACCGGCGTTTCAATGGGCCGCGCGGATGGCGACGGCGTGTTGCTGACGCCTATGCATGATGGCAGTGACGGATTTTTCTTCGCGAGGCTTCAAAAGCTGTGATAGCATCGATTTTCGAACGAATTTGGATTTTTTTTATGCGCTTTTCGCCTGCAGCTATTGCCCTTTCGCTTACCTTTGCAATCATGTCGAGTGCGAGCATTGGCGGGCGGGCGGACGTTGACGCCCGCTCAATTGCGTTATTGAAAACGGGCGATCAGGAAGCCAGCGCTGGCCGCCTCGATTTTGCGATTGGCTGGTACGAGTCCGCGCTTGCGGTCGACCCGCGCAATGGTGCTGCTTATGTTGCAATGGCGCGTGCCGTAAAGACGCAAGGGTTGGAGGGTAAGGCGGTCGGCTTCTACAAAGAAGCACTTGAACTTGAACCGAATGATCAGATTGCCTTGGCAGAACAGGCCGATATTTTGATTTCTAAGGGTGCATTGGAAATTGCGCGTAAGAACATTGCACGGTTGCGAACGCTATGCCGCGCCAATTGTGCCGCCCCAACACGCCTCTCATTGGCGATTGATGCTGCGTCCCAGAAACAGCAGGCGCAGGCCACTGCCGTTGATCTCAAAGCGACTTTGGGTGCTCCGCTGGAGCCAAAGACGAACTAATTTTGGCTTGAGTATTGCCTAAATCAGGTCGGCAAATTCCGCGAGAATATTTTCGTATAGCCGCTTTTTGAACGGCACTATGAGTTGCGGCAACATCGGCGCATCCACCCACTGCCAGCTGCTAAATTCCCGATGCTCGGTTTCAATGTTGATATCCGCATCGGTGCCTTTGAACCGCATCAAAAACCAGTTTTGCCGTTGACCGCGATATCTGCCCTTCCAGATCCGCCCGATCATATCGTCAGGCAAATCATAGAAATGCTCATCGCGGCTGCGGGCCAGTACATCGACCAAATCAGCGCGGACCCCAGTTTCTTCAAATAATTCCCGTAATGCAGCGGTCTCTGCATCTTCGCCGTCATCAATACCGCCCTGCGGCATTTGCCATGCGTCCGTGCCTTCGGGCCGGTCCAAGCGTTGGCCAACAAATATTTTGCCTTGCATATTGGCGAGCATGATACCCGCGCAAGGGCGGTAAGGGAGATCTTCAAATGTGGTGGTCATGCAGCGGGCGTTACTTCAGCGAGCATTATTTTCAAAGCCCTGATATAGCCTTCAATGTCAGTTTGAACCGAAGGAATGGCTTGGCGAATATTGATATGGCCATGAATATTGCCATCGGCACTAATGTGCTGAACATGAACGCCGGCCTGTTTTAGCTTTTCGACATAAGCAAGGCCTTGATCGCGCAAGGGGTCAAGGCTGGCGGTCGTCACAAGGCTTGGCGGCATGCCTTCTTGCGGAAAGTTCAGCGGTTCGGAACGATAGTCACCCGGCGATGCCGCATGGCCTTCGCCAAAATACGTCATTGCTTGCTCCGTAAGCAAAAAGCCATTGGCAAATTCGCGCATGCTTGGCCAAGCGGTATCAAGCGTGACAACGGGATAGAGGGGAAATTGAACCAATACGGGAACGGCAGCAGGCTTATCGCGCAGCGCCATAGTTGTGACGATCGTCAAGTTTCCGCCCGCACTGTCGCCCGATGTGATGAGGCCAGTGACCTCTAGTCCGAGTTCTGTCGGGCTGCTCGCAATCCAGCGCGTCGCGGCTTCACAATTTTCTGCCGGCGCGGGGAATGGATATTCTGGCGATAACCGGTAGTCGATCGAGATAACTGGCAGGTCCAATAAGCGCGCGACTTCCGCGCAATAGGGCTCGTAGGTATAGAGGCTGCCAATCACGAAGCCACCGCCATGATAGAACACCATGACTGGTCCGGCGCCCCGGTCGCTGCGGCTATCGTAAACGCGGGCGGGGATATTGCCTGAAGGGCCGGGGATTTCAATGTCGCGGATGACCGCAAGTTCGCCCACTGGCGCGTCGGCAACGTCGCGCATGGCCGATGTCATCGCGCGCGCCTCATCGGCAGAGACTTCCCAGAATTTAGGGCCAGGGACTGCGTTCAAAAACTGAAGGAACAAAGCCACATCAGGGCGGACGAAGGGGGTGGTTATAGTCATCTCAATCTCCATTTTATCCGCGTGATAGGGCGGTGCTTGCCGCGGGTCCAGCACATTGAATAGCAAAAATTTTGTTAACATATGGGCTGACGACATAGCCACTTCGCGCTCTGAACCCTCGCGTGAACAAAATCTCGTATATTGATAACGCCGTATTGCCATTTGACGGTGTTTCCGTCAGCGCAAGTAAATGGATAATCTTACACATAGCCTCGTTGGCGCATTGCTCGGCCAAATGGGCTTGAAGCGGAAAACTGGCCTTGCGATGCCAACGCTGATTATTGCGGCCAATATTCCAGACATTGATGCGATAACGACGCTGCTTGGCGGGCAGCAGCATCTCGCGCTTCGACGCGGACTGACGCATGGGCCTATTGCTATGCTTGTCCTGCCGCTGCTGCTCTGGGGCGCAATGCTTGCGTTTGATCGTTGGCAGACAAAGCAAGGAAAGCGGCCGGAAAAGCGATTGTCATTACATAAAGGCTGGTTGCTGGCGCTGGCCTATATAGGCTGCTTGAGCCACCCGCTGTTCGATTGGTTCAACAGCTATGGCATTCGCTTGCTTGAGCCATTTTCAAGCCAGTGGTTTTATGGCGACACCTTGTTCATCATAGACATCTGGTTGTGGGCTGCACTGATCGCCGGTGTTTGGGGCTCGCTGCGCTGCGAGCGCTCGGGCAAAGCGCATTGGCGCACGCCTGCTCTTATAAGCTTCGCAGCCATCTGCGCCTATACTTTGGCCAATGGCCTTATCACCGGCCGCGCTGAGCAATTGACGGCCGAGGCTGTGCATAAAAAGTTTAACGAGGCGCCCACATTGGTGGTTGCCAATCCGGTACCAGTGCAATTCTGGAAGCGCGAGATGCTGTGGCGCAACAACAGCCATTACGGGCAAGGTAGCTATACAATGTTCGATGACGTAAGAATCGATAACTCCATGCGCGCGCATTACATGGGCGTTGCGGATAAAAATGCGTTTGAGGCTAACGTCACCAGAGGGTCGCCTTTGCTGTTTTGGTCACGCATGCCCGTCGCGCAGATAGTGGATGCAGGTAATCAGCGGACGTTGAAGATTTCCGATCAGCGTTTTACCGATCCTTTGGTTGGCGACCGATTTAGTGCCTACTTCCCCATCGGAGGCGAAAGCAAATGAACGCCCCAGTCATCCTCTGGTTTCGCCGTGACCTGCGCCTTGCCGACCAGCCAGCATTGGCAGCGGCAGTGGCGAGCGGTGCGCCAGTCATTCCAATCTATATCCTCGATGACGAGACGCCAAAACATCGCAAGATGGGCGCGGCCTCGCGCTGGTGGTTGCACCACAGTCTGGCCGCGCTTGATGCCGATTTGCAGGCGCTGGGTTCGCGGTTGATCCTGCGAGCTGGTAAATCGGACGAGGTTTTATGCGCGTTGGCCGCGGAAACCGGTGCATCAGCCATTCACTGCATCCGCCATTATGAGCCATGGTCGCGTAATGCGGAGAAGGCTGTTGCGAATGGATTGGACGAGGGTTGTGCATTCATATGCCATGACGGCAACTATCTGCTCCCCGCAGGCAGCGTTACCACTGGCAGCGGCGGACAGTATAAAATCTACACGCCGTTTATGCGGGCCTTGTGGCAGCATATGCCACCGTCCGCGCCATTGGCACTGCCCACGCATATCGTTGTGCCGGAGCACTGGCCAGCAAGCGAGAATATCGGTGAATGGAACTTGCTGCCCACTTCGCCTGATTGGTCGGGCGGCATGATCAACATGTGGACGCCCGGCGAGGCGGGGGCCAGAAAGCGTCTTGAGGATTTTGTCGATAAGGCAGGGCTTTACGACGAGAAACGGAACCTGCCATCGGTCGAAGGTTCATCGTTCTTGTCTGCACATCTGCACTTTGGCGAGATTTCACCTGCCGCATGCTGGCATGCAACGATGCATGCAGGTGGATCGGTTGATGTGTTTCTAAAGGAATTGGTTTGGCGGGACTATGCGCAGAATGTCATCGTTCAAATGCCCGAATATGGCGCCAAGAACGCGCGCGATGCGTTTGACAGATTACCATGGCGAGACGTATCCGATCCAGCGGTGAAGGCGGATTTTGTTGCGTGGACCAAAGGGCGGACGGGCTATCCCATTGTCGATGCTGGAATGCGACAATTATGGGCGACTGGGTGGATGCACAATCGGGTGCGGATGATTGCTGCGTCGTTCTTGGTCAAGCATCTCTTGATTGACTGGCGCGAAGGCGAAAAATGGTTTTGGGATACGCTTGTTGACGCCGATTATGGCAGCAACAGCGTCAATTGGCAGTGGACCGCAGGGACTGGTGTCGACAGCAATATGTTCGTGCGCATCATGGCGCCTTTATCCCAGTCTGAGAAGTTTGATGCCGCGCGTTATATCCGCGAATGGGTGCCTGAACTGGCGGATCTGCAGGCGCCTTATATTCACGATCCGGATGAATATGGCGCGCGTTCGAAAAGCTATCCGCGCAAGATTATTGGCCATAAAGCTGCGCGTGAGCGGGCGTTAAAGGCGCATGACGTTGTGAAGGGTTAAGGAGACGGGGTGACGGTCGGGGGAGTATAAAGTGACGGCGATATGGCGCAGAGTGACGAGACTTTTAACTAACCTTCTAACACCAACCGATGCCCACTCTCGAACTCGGTTTGCAGCATATTTAATATCGCATCGGCAACCACGGTTGGTTCCTTCACCGTCGCTGGGTCTTCCCCGGGATAGGCCTTTGCCCGCATCGTTGTGCGCGTGCGGCCTGGGTCAACGACTGCAGTGCGGACTTGCGACAGGTTTTTGACCTCTTCGCCATAGCTATCGACCAGATTTTCCAACGCTGCCTTTGATGCGCCATATGCGCCCCAGAATGCGCGCGGGGTTGCGCCTACGGACGAGGTCAGCGCGACCAAGCGGCCAGCTTCGCTTTTGCGCAATAAGGCGTCGAACGAAGCGATCATGACTTGCTGTGCAGAGACATTCAACGTGAACAAGCGCGCAAACTCTGCGCCGTCTATCGCGGACACTGGGCTAAGCGTGCCAAGCATTGCGGCATTTAGAATAAGGACATCCAGCTTGCCCCATCGCCGGGTCACTGCGGCGGCAAGGCGAGCGATGCTGTCGCCGTCGGTCAAATCGAGCGGCGCAATAGTGGCGCTGCCGCCAGCCTCGAAAATCGCGTCTTCGACGGCTTCAAGATCTTTGGCTGTGCGAGCGGTCAGGATGACATGGGCACCTTGCGCTGCCAGTGCCGTTGCCGTTGCCGCGCCTATTCCGCGACTTGCGCCGGTAACCAGCGCAACCTTGCCTTCAAATATCTTCGCCATCGCCTAAGCCGGCTTCCGGTCGCCAAGCATCATCAGGTCGCTCGCCTCAAGCTCTTCATGGTCGGTCAGGGTGGTTGGATAATCACCTGTGAAGCAAGCGTCGCAGTATTGCGGCTTGTCTGGATGGCGCGAATCTTCACCAAGTGCCCGATACAGGCCGTCGATGGAAAGGAATGCGAGGCTGTCAGCTTGAATAAACTGCCGCATTTCTTCGACATCCATGCGGCTGGCAAGCAGCTTGGACCGTTCGGGTGTGTCGACGCCGTAAAAGCAGCTGTTCATCGTTGGCGGGCTAGCGATGCGCATATGCACCTCGGCGGCACCAGCCTCGCGCATCATCTGCACGATCTTAAGCGAAGTTGTCCCTCGCACGATAGAATCATCAATAAGGACAATGCGTTTGCCAGCAACGAGATTGCGGTTGGCGTTATGCTTTAGCTTTACGCCCAAATGGCGCACGCCGTCGCCTGGCTGAATGAAGGTGCGTCCGACATAATGTGATCGGATGATCCCAAGCTCGAACGGGATTTTTGCGGCCTCTGCATAGCCGATGGCAGCAGGCGTACCGCTGTCGGGTACGGGGATGACATAATCAACATCAACGCCATTTTCGCGCGCCAGTTCAGCGCCAATGGCCTTGCGGACCGAATAGACGCTGATGCCTTCAACGATGGAATCAGGTCGAGAAAAATAGACATGCTCAAAAATGCATGGGCGTTGCGATACGGGAATGAAGGGCTTGTGCGACTGGATTTCAGTCCCGCGCACAACCACCAATTCGCCTGGTTCAACCGACCGGATATATTCCGCGCCGACGATATCAAGCGCAACGGTCTCTGACGCGAAGATGATGGTATCGCCAAGTTTGCCCATCACCAAAGGACGAATGCCTAGTGGATCGCGGCATGCAATCATGCCCTCAGTGGTCAAGCAAAGGAGCGAATACGCGCCCTCAACGCGCTTCAACGCATCAATGAGCCGATCAAGCAACGTCCGGTAGCCGGAGGTGGCTACCAGATGGATGATGACTTCGGTGTCGGATGTGGACTGAAAAATCGATCCGCGACGCACAAGGTCGCGGCGCACCGCCATGGCGTTTGAAATATTGCCGTTATGGGCGATAGCAAAGCCGCCAGTGGCAAGGTCAGCGTATAAGGGCTGGACATTGCGTAACGATGTCTCGCCAGTGGTCGAATAGCGGACATGACCAATCGCGCATCGCCCAGCGAGACCGCCCATGATTTCCTCGCGGTCAAAATTGCCAGCTACATGGCCCATTGCACGGTGCGTATGGAAATCATGATCGTCATAACTAGTGATGCCCGCAGCTTCTTGGCCGCGATGTTGGAGCGCATGGAGCCCAAGCGCCACCATTGCAGAGGCGCCTTCAGTGTCAAAGACACCAAAAATCCCGCACTCCTCGCGAAGTTTGTCGTCATCAAAAGGGTCGGTGGTCAGCATATTTCGAATCCCGCTGCTCTTCGCTGGCCCGCCTATAGGCATGACGGTGCCTTATGTCTCCCCTTGTCGCACGGTTGTAACAAAGAAAATGTTGGCAGGGCTTTTGTGCATAGGTTAGGCATGCGCCATGACCGACGAAAGAGAGAGCGGATTGACGCTTAACCCCAAATATGACCCCAATGGTTTGGTGACCGTAGTGATTACGGACGAATCCGATGGAGCGGTGTTAATGGTGGGACACATGAATGCAGAGGCGCTTGCGAAGAGCATGGAAACCCGCACAGCTGTGTTTTTCTCACGCAGCCGGCAGCGGCTTTGGCAAAAGGGCGAAAGCAGCGGTAATGTGCTGCATATCGTTGATATCCGCATTGACTGCGATCAAGATGCAATCTGGATAGTCGCCCGACCGGAAGGCCCGACGTGCCACACGGGGAAGCGCAGTTGCTTTTATCGTAGGGTCACTGATGTGGGACTTGAGCCCGTTTGAAGCTATGGACCATTACCTGCGGCGATCTGTTTTGCCTTTTGTTGCGGTGGCGGGTCTAGACAACCTTGCCGCCCTTTAGCATATGGCGAACGCGCCCTTGAACGGGCAAGCGGTTAAACGGAGTATTTCCCGCCAATGCAGCCATACGGTCACCGTCGACCTGCCATGGCGCGTCTGGATCAATCAGGATTAGATCGGCCTCTTGCCCTTCAACAATAAAGCCTGCGTTCAGTCCTAATATCTTTGCGGGGTTTGATGCAAGTAGTTCAAACATTCGGCCGGTCGAGATGACGTTGTCGCGCACGAGGTTGAGCGACAGTGCCAGTAGCGTTTCGGCGCCCGCCATGCCTGGCGCGCTCTCGGAAAAAGGCAGCCGCTTGTCCTCGGGTCCACGCGGGTCATGCCCGGATGCGATGACGTCAATGGTGCCATCGGCAATCGCTGCTATACAAGCCAGCCGGTCACTTTCCGAGCGCAAGGGCGGCGAAAGGCGTGCAAAGGTGCGGAAATCGGAAATGGCGTTGTCCGATAAAAACAGATGCGCTGGCGTAATTCCGCACGTGACGCGCAGGCCCTTTGCCTTTGCGGCGCGGATGAGGTCAAGCCCGCGCGCTGTGGTGACTTGCCGAAAATGCACGTGGGCACAGCTTTCCTCTGCCAGCATAAGGTCGCGCGCGATGGCAAGGGTTTCAGCGACGATTGGAGCGCTTGATAGGCCAAGCAAAGTGGCCGTTTCGCCCGCGGTTGCCACGGCATGACCAGCTACACCTGAATCTTCGCAATGCAGAATGACAGGCAGGTTAAGCGCGGCACAATATTGCATGATCCGCAGCATGACGCCGCTGTCGGATATCCATTTGCGGCCAGTGGCAACGCCGATTGCGCCCGCCTCTTTCATCAGAGCGATTTCCGCCATCCGAAGCCCATCAAGCCTCTGGGTCGCAGCGGCGAGGGGATGCACCCACAAATCAGGCTTACCCTTCAACGCGGCGAATCGCACAGTGGCAGGATCATCATGTACCGGCAACTGGTCAGGCATCAACGCCGCGCGGGTAATCCCACCAAAGCGGAAGGCTGGCTTGTCCGTTTTGAACACGCCAAAATCGATGATGCCAGGCGCAACGATGAGCCCGCTTGCATCGACGTGATCCGCAATAGGCGCAGCCTTGCCAACTGATGCAATTTTGCCGTCTTCAATATGCAAATGCAGCGGTTCGGCCTTGTCTGCGCCTGGCAATATAACATGGCCATGAATGATGTTGACGCCGGTCATGCCCAGCCCTCCTTACCGCGCGCTTTGCGGGTCAATATATCGAGGCAGGCCATGCGCACCGCGACACCCATTTCAACCTGTTCGATAATGGCGGATCGTTCGACATGGTCCGCTACGCTGCTTGCGATTTCAACGCCTCGGTTCATGGGGCCAGGGTGCATGACCAGTGCGTCAGGCTTGGCCAATGCAAGCCGCCGTTCGTCGAGGCCATAAAGATGGAAATATTCACGAGGCGAGGGAATGAAATCGCCCTGCATGCGCTCGCTTTGAAGGCGCAGCATCATGATCACGTCGGCCCCGTTGAGCGCCGCATCGAAATTGCTAAAGGGAATAGCGCCAAAGGCTTCTATGCCGCTGGGCATCAGGGCCGGAGGCGCAATAACGCGGACTTCTGCGCCCAGCGATTTTAGGCAAAACAGGTTCGACCGCGCAACGCGGCTGTGCAGGACATCACCGCAAATGACCACGGTTTGACCTTCTATTTTGCCTTTCCGGCGCATGATGGTCAGCGCGTCGAGCAAAGCCTGTGTCGGGTGTTCGTGGCTGCCGTCTCCAGCGTTCAGGACTGGGCAGTCGACCTTGCTCGAAATCAATTGGACCGCGCCCGAACTGCCATGGCGTATCACAATGGCATCAGCGCGCATGGCGTTTAGGGTCATTGCGGTATCAATAAGCGTCTCGCCCTTTTTTACGCTCGATTGCGCAGCATGCATATTGACCACGTCAGCACCAAGCCGCTTTCCAGCGATTTCGAAAGACAATAATGTACGCGTTGAATTTTCGAAAAAGGCATTGATGATCGTCAAGCCCGAAAGCCTATCATCATGCTTTGCGGCGCCAGAGCGGTTCAACACCACCCATTGCTGCGCTTCTTTCAGGATGTAGAGGATTTCCCATTTCTGAAGACCGGCTATACCAAGCAAATGCTTGTGCGGAAAAGCATCCGACCCGCTTGGAAAGCTGTCGGCGGCAAAGGGCTGTGTCCATGTCATTAAAGCAACGCCCTTAATGGGGATTTGGGTGAGACTCAATCATTTTGTGGTATGTGCAATGCTTGCCAAAGCCTTCACGCTGAACTTTTTGCAGCATCTTACTTTTGGACGACGCAACTAAGTCCCTAAAAAAAGTTCAGAGTGACGGAGGCATGCTAAAGGAGCAGGGTGACGGTTGTGCCGCCCGTTAGCCAAGGGTCAAAGCATCAATCGCGCCTTGCAGGATAAACGCAGCAGCCCCGCTGTCGATTTTCTCAGCGCGTTTGGCGCGGCTCATGTCAGCGGCGATCATGTCACGTTCGACGGCTTGCGTGGACCAGCGTTCGTCGCGTAGCAATATAGGCAGGCCAAGATCTTCAATGTTGCGCGCAAATGCCCGGCTTGATTGACTGCGTGGGCTTTCACTTCCATCCATGTTGAGCGGCAAGCCAATGACAATGCCGCGCGTCGGACGGGTCGCAATTGTGGCCTGTAGCTCAAACTTGTCCTTCGTAAACTTGCTGCGCTTGATCAAGTCAGCAGGTGAGGCAAAGGTCCAGCCAGCGTCACAAAAAGCGGTACCAATGGTCTTGCTGCCGACATCTAGCCCAATCAGCACGCCACCTTCAGGCAATTGAGTGCGAAAGTCGGAAACCAATCCATAAATCATTTTTGCAGATATTTCCGCAGCCGCCATGTAGCATCAGCGCGGACATTGGCCCAGAACAGAGGAAAATCATAGACATGATAATTGTTGCCGGGCAGGACATAGGGACCAATCTCTGGCGGGTCGCCAATTAGCAAAAAGCCTTTGTCATCGCAGCGGGCAGGCACCGCACCCACAATCAATGTGCCAGTTATCATCTTATCATCCGGCTTCAATGTGCCCAGATTGGCCTTCATCAAAGCAGCAAGGGCGGCACCACCGTTTAACGGATTAGTGCATAACATAGCTGTGTCCTTGCGCGGCTGACCGTTAAAGCCGTTGGTGGCGTTATAGACTTTAACCATGCGGTCATATTCGGCCGGTTCGGCAAAGCTCTGCCACGCCATGATGCAGCCAGTGTCATCGGGGCCCGTGCAGGCAGACAGCCCCATTTTAGGCATGTCAGCGGTTACCGATATTGGCCAACCAACAACATAGGCCGCGACAATCCGCTTTGCGATGGGCTTGCCTGCAACGCGGTCTGTTAACAAATGGGTTAGGTGCAGCGCGCCTTGGCTGTGGCCTGCCAGTATGATCGGGCGGTCTTTTTGGATTTTTGCAACAAATTCATCAAAAGCCAGCAAAACGTCCTGATACGCGGCGTCGAGTGCCTGCTGGCCCTCTGGCTTTGTCGTCAGAAAAGCGCCAATTGCGGCCTGACGGTAACGCGGGGCCCACATTTCGCCAGCGCTCGCAAATGGGGATGCAAGGCCACGCAGGAAAAGCTTGGCACGGTCCTGCGATTCTACGTCATTGAGGGGCGCGTTCCAATAATCTCTGCCGATATATGACGTTGGATGCACAAAAAATATAGCGGCCGACCAGGGTATCTCTGCCTTAGCCGCACCAGTAGGCAACCAATCTGCTGGATTGCCAATTTTGCCGGGACGGGCGAACCACATATCATTGCCCTCATATTTGCTGGGTTCAAACGCCGCCTGCTTTTCAAATTTGGCGGTCGGGACAAAGGCAAGTTCTGTCAGTTCGCTTTCATAAATGCGGATAATGAAACCACCCGCAATAACGAGAACGATGAGCGCTGCGACGATGTATAAAAATTTACGAGCCAAGTTTATGTCCTGAGATTTTGAGCCGATTTAGCGGATTGGACGGAAATAGCATCGGAAAATTGAACGGGGGCTGAAAGATTAGGTCTTTACCCCAAGCTTTTCCGTTGAAGCATAGCAGGCGCAATGCTAGCGGCTGGGTCATGTCTGTAGATAAAGATACCGTGAACAAAATCGCACGGCTCTCGCGTATCGCGATAAGCAATGCTGAGGCTGACAAGATGGTCGGCGAACTCAATGGCATTCTTGCCTGGGTGGAGCAATTGGGGGAGGTCGACGTTACCGGCGTTGAACCGATGACGGCCGTTATCCCCAACACGCTCCGCCTGCGTGACGACGTCGTCACAGATGGCGACGTGCGCGATAAGGTGCTTGCCAATGCGCCAGCCAAGGAAGGCAGCTTTTTTGGCGTGCCTAAGGTGATCGAATAATGACTGATTTTTCAAGACTTGGCGTGGCCGCCATCCGGGATGGCGTGGCCGATGGTGCATTCAAGGCGGTGGAAGTCGCTGAAGCGTTGAATGCACGCGTGTCGGCGGCAAAGGCCCTCAACGCTTTCATCTTTGAAACACCCGAAAAGGCAATTGAGGCTGCACAGGCGGTCGATTCTGACCGTGCTGCAGGCAAGCCGCTCGGCAAAATGGCGGGTGTGCCGATTGGCATGAAGGATCTTTTTTGCACGGAAGGGGTGCAGACGACAGCCGCAAGCCATATTCTCGAAGGCTTTGTGCCGACCTATGAGTCCACCGTGTCGGCGAATTTGTGGAAGGCTGGGGCAGGGATGCTCGGCAAGTTGAACATGGACCAGTTCGCCATGGGTTCGTCGAATGAGACCAGCTATTTCGGTAATGTTATTTCGCCATGGCGCCGCAATGACGGCGGCAATGCCGCACTTGCGCCCGGTGGATCGTCAGGCGGTTCGTCATCCGCCATTGCCGCGCGGCTGTGCCCTGCGGCGACTGGAACGGACACTGGCGGCTCGATTCGTCAGCCTGCGGCGTTCGTGGGCATTAGTGGCATCAAGCCAACCTATGGCCGCTGCTCGCGCTGGGGCGTGGTGGCATTTGCCAGTTCACTTGATCAAGCAGGCCCAATGGCACGCGACGTACGTGACTGTGCAATCATGCTTGAGGCAATGGCAGGCTTTGACCCGAAAGATTCGACGTCGCTCGATCTGCCAGTGCCTGCATGGGAGGCTGGCCTTAACAGCGATCTTAAGGGCAAGCGCATTGGCATTCCCAAGGAGTATCGCTTGGATGGTATCGACGAAGATATCTCCAAGATGTGGGATAATGGCATAGCTTGGTTGAAAGATGCAGGCGCCGAAATCGTCGATATTAGTTTACCGCACACAAAATACGCGTTGCCCGCTTATTATATTATCGCGCCTGCCGAAGCGTCGTCAAACCTTGCACGCTATGACGGCGTGCGTTTCGGCCTGCGCGACTTGCCTGAAGGCGCTGGCTTGCAGGATATGTATGCAGCCACCCGCGCCGCAGGTTTTGGTGAAGAGGTCCGCCGTCGTATCATGATCGGCACTTATGTGCTCAGTGCGGGCTTCTACGACGCTTATTACACGCAAGCGCAGAAGGTCCGCGCCTTGATTTCGCGCGATTTTGACAATGCATGGGCAAGCTGCGACCTCATCCTTGCGCCGACCGCACCAAGCGCGGCGTTTGGTTTGGGTGAGAAGAACGCCGACCCGCTGTCGATGTATTTGAACGACGTTTTCGCTGTGCCAGCCTCGCTGGCTGGACTGCCCGCAATGTCGGTTCCCGGCGGTCTTTCAAAAGAAGGCTTGCCGATGGGGCTTCAGATTATCGGCAAAGCTCTTGATGAACAGGCTGTGCTCAACGCAGGCCTTGCCATCGAGCAGCGTTCAGGATTTACGGCGGAAGCCGGAGAGTGGTGGTAATATGACTGAATACCGCATCCAGGGAAACACAGGCGAGTGGGAGGTCGTGATTGGCCTTGAGGTCCATGCGCAGGTGACCAGCGAATCCAAGCTGTTTTCCGGTTCGTCCACGGGCTTTGGGGCCGAGCCGAACAGCCATGTCAGCCTTGTCGACGCCGCGATGCCGGGCATGTTGCCCGTGCCCAACCGCGAATGTCTGCGTCAGGCCGTGCGTACCGGCATGGCGATCAATGCGCAGATCAATCGCTGGTCGCGGTTCGACCGGAAGAATTATTTTTACGCAGATTTGCCGCAAGGCTACCAGATTTCGCAACTTTACCACCCGATTGTCGGTGAAGGCGAAATTGAGGTGACGCTCAACGAAAAAGACCCCGACAGCGCGGTCAAGACAATCGGCATCGAACGAATCCACGTCGAACAGGATGCGGGCAAGCTGATGCATGACCAACATCCGACGATGTCTTTTGTCGACCTCAACCGCTCGGGTGTCGCGCTGATGGAAATCGTCTCACGCCCTGATATGCGCAGCCCGCAAGAGGCGGGGGCCTATGTCAAAAAACTGCGCTCGATCCTGCGCTACGTTGGGTCATGCGACGGCAATATGGAACAAGGGTCGATGCGCGCAGACGTCAATGTGTCGGTCCGTAAGCCCGGAGGGGAGCTTGGCACCCGCACCGAGACGAAGAACGTCAACTCGATCCGCTTCATGATGCAAGCGATTGAGTATGAGGCGCAGCGTCAGGTCGACCTCATTGAAAGCGGCGGCGCTGTTGTGCAGGAAACACGGCTGTTTGATGCCAACAAGATGGAAACGCGTTCAATGCGCTCGAAAGAGGACGCGCATGATTATCGATATTTTCCTGACCCCGATTTGTTGCCGGTGGAATTGGACGACGCGTTTCTGGAGGAATGTCGTGCGTCCTTGCCTGAGCTTCCAGATGCCAAACGCGCGCGCTACGAGTCATTGGGCCTGACGGCCTATAATGCTGCCGTTTTGACCGCAGAGGCGGAGACTGCATTCTGGTTCGAAGACTTGTTGGCCGAGGGCGTGGAAGCAAAACAGGGTTCAAACTGGCTGATGTCTGAACTGTTTGGTGCACTGAACAAGTTGGGCAAAACGCTTGATGAAAGCCCCGTTAGCCCGAAACAGGCTGCTGAGCTCCTGCGTCTCGTCGCCGATGGCACGATCAGCGGCAGCATCGCTAAGCAAGTCTTTGAAATAATGCTGGAGACAGGGCAGGCGGCATCGGCAATTGTCGAGGAAAAGGGCCTGAAGCAAACCAGCGATACCGGCGCGATTGAGGCAGAAATCGCTAAAATCATGGCTGCGAATGAAGACAAAGTGACCGAATACCGATCGGGCAAAGACAAGTTGTTCGGCTTCTTCGTGGGGCAAACAATGAAGGCAATGCAGGGCAAGGCCAATCCGCAGATCATCAACGATTTGTTGAAAAAGGCGCTTGGCTGACACGGGCAGGAGGCGACAGCGGAGCATTTGCCGCTTCTCCCCTTGCCCCGCCGCGCCTTTCCCGTTAGGGGCTCTCGTCGTTTGTGAAACGGCAGCTTTTCGTAAGCGGGCGTGGCGGAATTGGTAGACGCACCAGATTTAGGTTCTGGCATCGCAAGGTGTGGGGGTTCGAGTCCCTTCGCCCGCACCACGAAAAAGGGACGTTCCCGGCTGTCGCTGAACCCGAAAGCCAATTAACAGTTTTTGGCAGGCCAGAGGGCCCGCCGTAGATAGAGAAGAAAACATGCAGACCGTCGAGACACAGAATGAAGGCCTGAAGCGCGCTTATCGCATGACGATTTCCGCAAAGGACGTTGAATCCCGCATTGATGCCGAGGTGAAGAAGATTGCACCTCAAGTGCGTATGCCCGGTTTCCGGGCAGGCAAGGTTCCTGCCAATCTGGTCAAGAAGATGCACAAGGATTCGTTGCTTCAGGACGCCCTTAATAGCTCAATTCAGGAAGGCGTACAAAAAGCGATTTCCGACAACAAACTGCGTCCGGCGACTCAGCCGCATGTGCACCTTGGTGAAGATTATGCCCCGGGCAAAGACGCGGTTGTCGACTTCCATCTGGAAATCCTGCCTGCGATTGCAGCGCCATCCATCGATAACATCACGCTTGAGCGCCTGATTGTTGATGTCAGCGATGCACAGGTTGACGAATCGATCCTGAAGCTTGCCCAAGGCCAAAAGAGCTTTGAAGCAGCGGATAAGAAATATGCCGCCGAGATGGGCGACAGCGTCGTTATCGATTTTGAGGGCAAGGTTGACGGTGTGCCTTTCGAAGGCGGCAAGGGCGAAGGCATGGCGGTAGAGCTTGGCTCGGGCCAGTTGATCCCGGGCTTCGAAGACCAGTTGGTTGGCGTGAAAGCCAATGACGAGAAGGTCCTGAACGTAACCTTCCCAGAAGATTACAACGCCGAAAACCTGAAGGGTAAGGCCGCAACTTTTGATATCGTTGTCAACGAAGTGCGCAAGCCAGTCGAAGCCAAGGCCGACGACAATCTTGCCAAGATGTTCGGACTAGATGGCATCGACAAGCTTCGCGAACTGATGAAGGTTCAGGTTGAGCAAGAACATAACGGCCTGACCCGCACTTACATGAAGCGCCAACTGCTTGATCAGCTTGCCGCCGATCATGATTTCGACGTGCCGCCATCAATGGTCGAAGCGGAATTCGAACAGATTTGGGCACAGTTGGAGCAGGAAGCTGCGCGTGAGGAAGACGCCGAAGCCGCGAAAAAGGAAATGGAAGCAGAACGCGAAGAGTATCGCGATATTGCTGTCCGTCGTGTGCGTCTTGGCCTGTTGCTATCCGAAATCGGCCAAGCCAACGGTGTGGAAGTCAGTTCGCAGGAAATGAACATGCTCGTGCAGCAAGCTGCGCAGCAATATCGCCCTGAGGAGCGTCAGCGTTTTGTGCAGTATTTGCAGGAAAACCCGATGGCAGCGGCGCAGCTACGCGCGCCAATGTTTGAAGACAAGGTAGTCGACTTCCTGTTCGACAAGGCGACTGTTTCGGAAAAGACCGTGACTAAGGACGTGCTGGAAGCGGCAATTGAGGCAGAACCAGACGCCAAGCCGGCTGCCAAGAAGAAGGCGCCAGCGAAAAAGGCCGCAGCAAAGGAAGAAGCACCTGCAAAGGAAGCAAAGCCTGCTGCAAAGAAGGCCGCTCCTGAAAAGGATGCCGAAGCCGCACCAGCCAAGAAGGCGCCTGCCAAAAAAGCTGCGCCTAAGAAATAATCGTCCTGCTTTGGACAAACGAAAAGGCCCCGGGAATTCTGGGGCCTTTCTCGTTTCGGCGGGTCCTGCTTACTTTAAATCAAAGCAGTCAGTGTTCATAACTTTGACGAAGTCGCGGACGAGCCTCTCTTTGTAGCCGCTTTCGGCATAGCCAGACTAATCAAATTTATGACTGCCACCATCAAGCTACTTTGTTCGACGGATGAGTACTTGGAAAAACTTAACCGTTTTCGTGCTTGAAACTTTGGTTGCCCGCGCCGATGTAGGGACTAACGCAAAACATAACATCTTAGAGGTATTTCATGCACGTTCCTTTTGATCCCGTTCAAGCATTGGTTCCCGTCGTTATCGAGCAATCGAACCGTGGGGAGCGCAGCTGGGATATTTTTTCGCGTCTGTTGCGCGAGCGGATCATTTTCGTGACGGGCGAAGTTGAGGACAATATGGCCTCAGTCATCACCGCGCAGTTGCTGTTTCTCGAATCGGACAATCCGAAGAAAGACATTTGGATGTATATTAACTCGCCCGGCGGTGTTGTCACCGCTGGCATGGCGATACATGATACGATGCAGTATATCCGTCCGAAAGTTGGTACCGTATGCATTGGACAGGCTGCATCGATGGGCAGTTTCCTCCTCGCTGCTGGTGAGCCCGGCATGCGGGTCGCTTTGACCAACGCACGTATCATGGTGCATCAGCCTTCTGGTGGTGCGCGTGGCATGGCATCCGACATCCAGATTCAGGCAAATGAGATACTTCGTATTCGCAAGCGTATGAATGATCTTTACGCGAAATATACAGGCAAGCCTCTGAAGGACATCGAAAAAGCGATGGACCGTGATACCTTCCTTGAAGCTGACGAGGCGAAGGCGTTTGGCCTGATCGATGAAGTGTATGACAAGCGGCCATCGAATGCGGATGCCGACGCAAGCTGATCCCATTTGCAATTCACAAAGGCAGCTTGGTCAGGATGGACGGTTTGTTTTCGGCTATTGCCAAATCGGAACGCATCTTTAGGGTGTTAGTTTAATAACGTGCGCCTCCTTTCGGCGTGCAAGCAGGATATATTATGACGAAGTTAAGCGGATCAGATACAAAGAGCACATTATATTGCTCCTTCTGCGGAAAATCGCAGCATGAAGTCCGCAAGCTGATCGCAGGCCCTACTGTGTTTATCTGCGATGAGTGTGTCGAGCTTTGTAACGACATCATCCGCGAAGAAACAAAGGGCGCGCTGAACGGCCGCAAAGAGGGCGAAGTGCCCACGCCGCAGGAAATCTGCGAAGTCCTTGATGACTATGTCATTGGGCAGCCGCAGGCAAAGCGCGTGCTGTCTGTTGCCGTGCATAACCATTACAAGCGCCTTAATCACGGTGGTAAGGGCGCGGATGTTGAACTTGCAAAGTCGAACATCCTTCTGGTCGGCCCCACCGGTTGTGGGAAGACCCTACTTGCCCAAACGCTTGCCAAGACGTTCGACGTACCTTTTACCATGGCAGACGCGACGACTTTGACCGAGGCTGGCTATGTCGGCGAAGATGTTGAGAATATCATTCTGAAGCTGCTTCAAGCATCCGATTATAACGTCGAGAAGGCCCAGCGCGGGATCGTCTATATCGACGAAATCGACAAGATCAGCCGCAAGGCGGAAAACCCATCCATCACCCGCGACGTGAGCGGTGAGGGCGTTCAGCAGGCTTTGCTGAAGCTTATGGAAGGCACAACAGCGAGCGTTCCACCCCAAGGCGGCCGCAAGCATCCGCAGCAGGAGTTCCTGCAAGTCGACACAACGAACATATTGTTTATCTGTGGCGGCGCATTTGCGGGTCTTGAGAAGATCATTTCAAACCGCCTTGAAGGCAAGTCTATTGGTTTTGGTGCACATGTCGCCGATCCTGATGAGCGCGGCACTGGCGAAATTTTGAAACAGGTCGAACCTGAAGATCTTTTGAAATATGGCCTGATCCCGGAATTTGTTGGGCGTTTGCCTGTCACCGCAACGCTGGAAGATCTTGATATCGCGGCTTTGGTGAGAATCCTGTCAGAGCCTAAGAACGCGCTGGTGAAGCAATATCGCAAGCTATTCGAGATGGAAGATGTAGGGTTGAGCTTTACCGATGATGCGCTTGAAGCCGTCGCTAAAAAGGCGATCGAGCGCAAAACCGGTGCGCGCGGACTGCGTTCAATTCTTGAGGCCATTTTGTTGGACACCATGTTTGATCTGCCGACCTACGACGGCGTCGATGAGGTCGTTGTCGACAAGGATGTCGTGGAAGGACGCAAGACCCCGGTGCTGGTATACGCGAAGTCTGCCAAGGCGGGCAAAGGGGACGCCGCTTAAGCCAAGGCCCAATATACTAATGGTAAACAGTGCGGGGCTTCGGCTCCGCCCTTTTTTTATGTGTAGATACAACTGTCGAGGCCGTCACGTTTGACGATCCGGATGCGGGCGGAGATGCTGTTGCCATAGCGACGGGTAAAGCCGCCGACCCCGTTTACGGGGCGTTTTTTGGGTAGAGGCAAGATTGCGGCCAATCGCGCTGCCTCCGTGCGGGTCAGGTTCTTGGCAGATTTCTGGAAATAGCGTTGCGCGCCAGCCTCCGCGCCATATGTGCCGATGCCCGTTTCAGCCACATTCAAATACACTTCCATGATGCGGCGCTTGCCCCAGATATTTTCGATCAGGAAGGTAAAGTACACCTCAGGAATTTTGCGTAAATAGCGGGTCCAGCCAGATCCTTGCCACAGGAAAACATTTTTCGCGGTTTGTTGGCTAATGGTAGAACCACCGCGCATGCGTCCGCCTTGCTTGTTGCGGGTAAGGGCCTTTTCGATAGCTTCGCGGTCAAAACCGTCATGGCTACAAAATTTGCCATCTTCAGCGGCGATGACTGCACGCACCAGATTGGGAGATATATCTGAAATTTGGGCCCAGTCCCGCGTTGCACCATTGCTGTCAAACAGCATGGTCAGCGTTGTGGGCACGGGCACCACGGCATAGATCGCGGTAAGCGCGATGCTGCCGCCCGCGAAATAGAGTGCCGCTTTGAAGCTGGAACGAAAGAAACGGGCGGAAAGCGAGCGCTTGGTTTTTGTCATGCACAAAAACTAGCGCAGTGCCTTTCGCCCGTCACCTGTTTTTACAGCGGATTAAAACGCCAGAAGTAGACGCTTTTCGCCAGCGATGCGGAGCATCGCCTTTTGCAGTTTTTCAAAGGCGCGCACTTCAATTTGGCGCACCCGCTCGCGGCTGACACTATAGGTCTGGCTCAGCTCTTCCAGCGTCTGCGGCTCTTCAATCAAGCGGCGCTGCGTGAGAATGTGCTTCTCGCGCTCATTCAAGCTGTCCATCGCTTCGGAGAGCAAAGCATGGCGCATGTCGCCTTCTTGGGCGTCGGCAACGCGTTCGTCTTGCAATGGCGTGTCGTCAACGAGCCAATCCTGCCACTGACCGTCGCCGTCTTCGCGCATGGGTACGTTCAACGACGTATCGCCGCCCATCGCCATGCGGCGGTTCATGTTGTTCACTTCTTCTTCGGAGACGCCCAAGTCGGTTGCGATTTTGTGCAACGCCTCTTGGTTTAAGTCACCGTCTTCAAACGCCTGAAGATTGTTCTTCATTCGGCGCAGGTTAAAGAATAGCTTCTTTTGGGCGGCGGTGGTGCCGATTTTTACGAGGCTCCAGCTGCGCAGAATGAATTCTTGCATCGACGCACGGATCCACCACATCGCGTAAGTCGCAAGGCGAAAACCACGGTCGGGATCAAATTTCTTCACGCCCTGCATCAATCCGATATTGCCTTCGGAAATCAATTCAGACACCGGCAGGCCATAGCCGCGATAGCCCATAGCGATTTTTGATACGAGACGAAGGTGCGACGTCACCAGCTGCTCGGCAGCTTTGGTATCGCCATGTTCTTGAAAGCGCTTGGCAAGCATATATTCTTGCTCAGGCTTAAGAACCGGAAACTTCCGGATTTCGCTTAGATAACGATTAAGGCTCGCATCCCCCCCAAGGGCAGGTATCGTGGCCGGAACATTCTTTTTAGCAGACATGTTTTCCTCTTTCATTGTGCTTTCCGCCGAGCCTCCTCAAGCACCCGATGGTAAAGCGTTCCCTTTAAAACCTTTATAGTTGAAGCTGCCTTAACAGAAGCTGCATGTCTTCTGGTATACCACATTCAAACCGTAATGTTCCGCCGGTGATGGGATGAATAAACCCCAAAGAGGCTGCATGCAATGCCTGCCGGTCGAATTTGGCTTGATTTGGACCGATTCTGTAATGGTTTTGTCGATTAGAATAGACGCTATCGCCAATGAGTGGATGGCCGATATGTGCCATATGGACGCGCACCTGATGCGTACGGCCTGTTTCTAAGGTGCATTCAACCACCGCGGTTTTGGCAAAAGCCTGCGCTATGCGGTAGTGCGTAACGGCGTGTCGGCCTTTTGAATCCTGCAGCACCGCCATTTTCTTGCGATTCGTGGTTGATCGGCCAATTTGCGTGCGCACCGTTCCGGCAGGGGGAGCCGGGTTTCCACTCACAATCGCGATATATTTGCGTTCAATGTCATGCGCGGCGAAGAGCTTTGCGAGGCCTTCATGCGCGACATCGCTTTTGGCTACGACCAGAAGGCCTGACGTGTCCTTGTCAATACGATGGACAATTCCAGGTCGTTGGACGCCGCCAATGCCGGATAACTTGCCATGGCAGTGGTGCAGAAGGGCGTTGACGAGTGTACCGTTGCTATGGCCAGCGGCAGGGTGAACGACCAACCCTGCAGGCTTGTTGACGATGATGAGATGTTCGTCTTCGAAAACAATATCGAGCGCGATGTCTTGCGCTATAGCCTTGTCGGGCACGGGGGCAGGGATGTTCAACTCAAATGTCTGACCGGACATTTTCTTACTGCCTGCGTCGGCAAAGATTTGGCCATTGATACGCAAAGCTGCGTCTGAAATGAGCGCCTGAATGCGCGCGCGGGAGTATTGCGGCAGCGCAGCCGTAAGCGCGCTATCAAGACGCCCCGCGCCCAAAACACCCGTTAATGTAGTAATTTCCCCAACCATCGCATACACATGGGTAATGATCCTGCGTTTATCAAGCAACGACTGGCAACAACTTCTCGACTGGGCCAAAAGCGCGGGTGACGCGGAGTGCTGCGGATTGTTGCGGGGCATGGATGGCAGGGTTGCCGAAGTGTCGCTGACAGAGAATGTCGCACCTGACCCAAGCCGAAATTTTGAAATCAATCCGGCTGCACTGATAGCGGTTCATAAGGACGCAAGGGCAGGCGGGGCGCCCTTGCTGGGATGTTTTCACTCGCACCCAAATGGCCTTGAAGAACCCTCTGCAACGGACGTCGCACAGGCGGCAGCCGATGACCGCTTTTGGTTGATAATCGCCGGGCGTACGATAACGGCTTGGCGGCCTGCAGTCATGGAGGGTCATGTTACCGGATTTACGCCAGTAACGTTGGTCGTGCAGGGTTGAAACGCTCTCGAACTCAGTCCACAAGCTGCGACAGAGCGCCCGAAACCTTCAGGAAATATTATTCATGTCCGAGACTGAAATCGAATTTGCCAGCTTACTTTGTTCGCGTCTTTGTCATGACCTTTTAAGTCCTGTCGGTGCGATGAATAATGGCCTTGAGCTTCTCGCGGACGAGCATGATCCTGAAATGCGGCAGCGGTGCATGGATTTACTTGCGGAAAGTGCGAAGGCCGCAGCAGACAAGTTAAAATTCTTCCGCTTGGCCTTTGGCGCTGCGGGCGGATTTGGCCCTGACGTGGACCCCAAAGAAGCAAAGTTGGTGATTGAGCCGCTGGTGACGTCAAGCGGACGCACTGCGCTTGAATGGGCGGTGCCTGCGCAAATGATGCCAAAACGGGCAATTAAAATCCTTTTGAATCTTGTGCTGCTGACCAATGATTCATTGGTTCGCGGCGGGACATTGTTTGTTGGTGCCGAGGCGCGCGAAGGCGAACAGGAGATCGTCATTCGTGCCAGCGGCCCCAAAGTCGTCATGGATTCAGCGATCCGTGACGCGTTGACGGGGCGTATTGACCCTTCGGAAGTAGATTCGCGCACAGCGGCAGCTTGGATGGCGCATATGCTTGCGCAAAATGGTGGCGGTATGATCCAATTGGCTGAGCCCGATGCTGAGCATCTTGTGATAGGTGCGTTGATCCGCACATAGTTAAAAAATCTACCATAGCGCTGCCTTATATTGCACGCACCCTTCGACTTACCTATGGTCCGGCTATGACGATGATCTGGAACCCATCACCCAATTTGGGCGAACGCAACCTGCCTATTACAATGCTTGTGCTCCATTACACTGGGATGCAGTCTGGCGCAGCTGCGATTGACTGGCTGGCTAACCCCGCGTCCAAGGTATCGGCCCATTATGTGGTCGATGAAGATGGCCATCTGGTGCATATGGTACGCGAGGAACAACGCGCGCAACATGCCGGGCTATCTTATTGGCGTGGTGTCACAGACTGCAATAGTGCCAGTATCGGCATTGAAATCGTCAATCCCGGCCACGAATTTGGATATCGCCCATTTCCCGAAGCGCAAATGGACACGTTAGTGCGGCTGGTTGCAGAATTGGTTCGTACTTACGGAATTGATCCGCGCAATGTTGTCGGACACAGCGATGTCGCACCAACCCGGAAGGAAGATCCGGGCGAGTTATTTGACTGGGAACGGCTGGCAAAACTTGGATGTGCCGTGCCGCGACCGAGAGCGAGCTTGGTTGATCCAGGTTGGCCGGACGCCGCATTTTTCCTGGCGCTTGAACGCTATGGCTATGGCATAAATGACGGGCGTGCAGCGACTGTGGCGTTCCAGCGGCGTTTCCGGCCAGAAAACATTGATGGTGTCGTTGATGGCGAGTGCCGCGCCATCCTCCTCAGCTTGCTCTTGGCGGTTGAGGGCGGGTCTGCTATCTGACCTGTGCCAGAGGGTTGGGCGACCGCCGCTTAGCGGGTAACTGCTAAGGGGAGGAAAGTCCGGGCTCCAGCGAGGAACGGTGCCGGATAACGTCCGGCGAAAGCAATTTTAGGGAAAGTGCCACAGAAAATAGTCCACCGCATTTCGATGCGGCCAGGTCGAAACGGTGCGGTAAGAGCGCACCGCATTTCTGGTAACAGAAATGGCATGGCAAACCCCACCGGGAGCAAAACCGAATAGGGGCGGCATATGGCATCCTCCTGCCAGTCGCCCGGGTTGGTTGCATGAGCGGCGCAGCAATGCGTCGCCTAGATGAATGGTCGCACATCCGCCTCGGTTTCGGCCGAAGCGGAGGACAGAACCCGGCTTACAGACCCTCTGGCTTTTTACCCCACGCGCGATATGCGAAAAGCAATATTGCAATGAGTATCGCTTCAACAATCATCGGTGGTGCGACAGGCGGGCTATAACCGTCGATCGCAACGCTAACGAAACGTCCAACCAATGTTGCCGCCAACAACACCGTAGCGGCGAGGATTGCGCCTTGGTGCTGCCGTACCGCAGCAAACAGCGTTAGGCACGAGATACCCAGGAACAGCCCGCCAATATCTGCACGCAAGTTCGCACGGCCAATTTCACCCACGGCCTGAAGGCCACGTTCGGCAAAGACAGCGTCAAGGCTAAACCAATGCTGGGCAACGCCGAGCAACGCAATGACGCCGATGACGGCCACCAAAATTCTAGTGATGATTATCATACTTCCCCCCAAAGTTGACGCGCACGTCAATATTTACATATTGGCACCAATATGTTCTGTTCCATGACAAGCCAATTCTGGAGGGCTAAGTCAATGTCGATTGTGCAACGCGCCAAGAATATCATCTTGAAACCATCGGGTGAATGGAATGTCATTGCGTCGGAGCCGGCAACCATAGGTGGCCTCTTTGGCGGCTACGCGGCGATATTGGCAGCTATTCCAATGGCTGCAGGTATCCTGTTTACAGGTGCGTTAGGCATCAGTGGTGCAGGTCTGGTTGGTGGGGGGGCTATACCCCTCGGTTTTGCGGCAATCGCAGCGATGTCGGTGATTGGATATATATTGTCGCTCATCTCTCTTTATCTGATGGGGATTATCGTAAACTCCGTATCTCCCAGCTTTAATGGCAAGTCAGGTTTGCACCAATCGTTGAAGCTATTAACCTACGCGTCAACTCCAACTTGGCTGGCTGGTTTGGTAGGCTGGATACCCATATTGGGCGCGTTAGTCTCATTTGCAGCAAACGTGTATGTGGTTTATCTCATTTATCTGGGGCTACAGCCAGTTTTAGGGGTGCCCAAGGAAAAGGTGGCAGGCTTCACCGTGGTCATTGTGCTCATCTATGTCGTCCTCTCTTTGATTGTGTCAGGCATCATCATCGGCCTTCTGTTTTCAACATTTTTTGCAGGCGGAGCGACAGGCGCACTGTCCGGCGCATAATTTGCGTTTACGCCCCTAGCAAAATGGGCATGCCACAGCTAAGTCGGCGGCATGGTGCGAACTACGCGACGAAATGACTGGGGTTTTCCCCGCTGGCGCGGTTACGGAAGTAGCAGTGAGGCGCAGCAGGTGCGTCTGTGCGACCGTTATGGCTGTAACAAGGCAGGCAATTGCCCCGCGCCTAAATCTCCGAATAGTCCAGATCGCTGGATGTTTTGTGAGGAACATGCCGGTGAGTATAACCGCGGATATGATTATTTTGAGGGGCTGACCAAGGAAGAAGCCGAAGAACGCGAGGCCAATGAGCGCCGCGATTCTTCGGGTTATAAGGAATCGGCGCATTATGGTTGGGCCGGGTCCGGCGATGGCAGCCGAAGCCGTGACGAAATGCACGCGCTAGACATATTAAGCCTCGAAAGTGATACCACCTTTGAGGACGCGAAAAAGGCTTGGCGCAAAATTGCTAAGGAAACCCATCCTGACGTGAACCCTGGCAATGCCGATGCCGCCAAGGCGTTTCAGGCGGGGCAAGCTGCCTATGACGTCTTACGCGTCGCAGAAGAACGGCGCGCGTGGAAGGGGTAAAGGGCCGGCCGGCTCAGCCTGTGAAGCGGGCGGCAGTTTCCCTAATAAGCGATATCATGTTTGGGATGCCCTGCGTTCGGTTCGAACTCAATTGGTTCTTTAAATCGAACGGACTAAGGGCGTTCTCGATATCAGTGCCTAAAATTTCTTCTGCGTTTTTCGCATCAACAGTCTTCAGAACAAGCGCGATGATGCCTTTTGTGATGGCAGCATTGCTATCGGCCAAAAACGAAAGCTGGCCATTGTCGGTTACTGGGTAGACCCAAACACTAGCCGAGCAGCCCCTGACCAAAGTGGCATCGGTTTTGAGTGCATCGGGCATGGGCGG
>Ga0214919_10002858_pt1 | contig 26660 bp, 24 predicted proteins | sample LL1503_MetaG_FD_177994 | JGI IMG/M metagenome (GOLD analysis project Ga0214919, IMG submission 177994) | Freshwater microbial communities from Lake Lanier, Atlanta, Georgia, United States - LL-1503 | ecosystem: Environmental > Aquatic > Freshwater > Lake | place: USA: Georgia | collected...
CGAGCAAGACGCCTTTGCCACCGCCAGCGTGCAGCGCGCGCAAGCAGCTATTGCTAGCGGCGCTTTTGCCACCGAGATAACCCCCGTCACCGTGAAAGAGCGCAGCGGCGAGCGCGTGGTCAGCATGGACGAAGGCCCGGGCAAAATCAAGCTCGACAAAATCCCAGGCCTGCGGCCTGCATTCAAAAAAGACGGCACGATTACCGCGGCCTCCAGCTCGTCGATCAACGACGGCGCAGCTGCCATGGTTTTGATGCGCGCCAGCACTGCGGCGCAATTGGGTTGCAAGCCCCTAGCCCGTATCGTCAGCCACGCCACGCACGCGCAAGCGCCAGAATGGTTTGCCACTGCACCTGTAGGTGCAACGCAGAAAGCCTTGGCCAAAGCCGGCTGGACCGTGGGTGCTGTGGATTTGTGGGAAGTCAACGAAGCCTTTGCCGTGGTGCCCATGGCGCTGATGAAAGAGCTGGGCATCACGCACGACAAGGTCAACGTCAACGGCGGCGCCTGCGCCCTGGGGCACCCCATAGGTGCATCAGGCGCACGCATCATGGTCACGCTCTTGCACGCCCTAAAGGCGCGCGGTTTGAAGCGCGGGCTGGCGACCTTGTGTATTGGCGGCGGTGAGGCCACTGCGGTTGCGCTGGAAATGCTCTAAGGCCTGCCATGCTGCTCACCCCCGACCAGGAAGCCATTCGCGACGCGGTGCGCGAGTTTGCGCAAAACGAACTGTGGCCACACGCCCCGCGCTGGGACAAGGAACACATATTCCCCAAAGACGCGCACAAAGGCCTGGCGGCGCTGGGCGCATACGGCATTTGCGTGCCCGAGGAATACGGCGGCGTGCAGCTCGATTACCTGAGCTTGGCTTTGGTGCTTGAAGAGATTGCCGCTGGCGACGGCGGCACCAGCACAGTTATCAGCGTCACCAATTGCCCGGTCAATGCCATCTTGATGCGCTATGGCAATGACGCGCAGAAAAAACAGTGGCTAACACCGTTGGCGCGCGGCGAAATGCTGGGCGCGTTTTGCCTGACCGAGCCGCATGTGGGTTCAGACGCCTCTAGCTTGCGCACCACGGCGGTTCGCGAAGGGGACGGCTACGTGTTGAACGGCGTGAAGCAGTTCATCACCAGCGGCAAGAATGCCGATGTGGCGATTGTGATTGCCGTCACCGACAAGGGCGCGGGCAAAAAGGGCATGAGCGCATTTCTGGTGCCCACCGCCGCGCCCGGCTATGTGGTGGCGCGACTGGAAGACAAACTGGGCCAGCACAGCAGCGACACCGCGCAAATCAATTTTGATAACTGCCGTATTCCTGCGTACAACCTGATCGGTAAAGAAGGCGAGGGCTATGGCATCGCCTTGGGCGGCCTGGAAGGAGGGCGCATTGGCATTGCCGCGCAAAGCGTCGGCATGGCGCGCAGTGCATTTGAAGTGGCGCTGGCTTATTCCAAAGACCGGCAGAGTTTTGGTGCTCCCATCTTTAACCACCAGGCCGTCGGATTTAGGTTGGCGGAGTGTGCAACCCAACTCGAAGCCGCCCGCCAATTGATATGGCACGCAGCAGCCCTGCGCGACGCCGGTCGGCCTTGCCTCAAAGAAGCGGCTATGGCCAAATTGTTCGCCAGCGAGATGGCGGAAGAAGTATGTACCGTAGCCATCCAAACCCTAGGTGGTTATGGCTATGTGAGCGACTTCCCGGTGGAGCGCATTTACCGCGATGTGCGTGTTTGCCAGATTTACGAAGGCACTAGCGACGTACAAAAAATCATCATCCAACGCGCCCTGGCGTGAACTAGCAACACAAGGAGACAGCATGCCAATTACCAAAGGATTTCGCCAACTGGTCGATGAGGCGAATGCCTGCATCACCACGTATTCGGTTACGCAAGTGCGCGAGCGCCTGGCCGACGGGCGTATGCAATTGGTGGACATCCGCGACATCCGCGAAGCTGAGCGCGAGGGCACCATCGAAGGTGCGGTGCTGGCGCCGCGGGGCATGCTGGAATTTTGGGTGGACCCGGCCTCGCCCTACTTCAAACCGGTATTTGGAGACGAGGCCAAAGAATATGTGCTCTTTTGCGCGGCAAGCTGGCGCAGCGCATTGGCCACCAAAGCTTTGCAGGAAATGGGCATGAGCAATGTGGCCCACGTCGACGGCGGTTTTGCCGCCTGGGTTAAAGACGGCGCGCCGGTACAAAGCTGGGAAGCCCACAAGGCGCAAGCCAAGGCCGCCAAGGGCTGATGAGCCAGGGTGCGCTGGTGCTCCATGGCGACCAGCCTTGCCCCTGCGCGCGGGGTGGCATCAACGCAAAGCCGCTTCGCTTTGCTGCGTGTTGCGGGCAGTACCTGGAAGGCGAAGCGCCTCCACCTGCACCCGATGCCGAAAGTCTGATGCGCTCGCGCTACAGCGCTTTTGTGTTGCAGCGCGAAAGCTATTTGCTGGCTACTTGGCACGCCAGTACCCACCCGGGTCAAGTGAGCTTTGACACCGCGGGAAAGTGGTTGGGCTTGGAAGTACGCAAATCGCTAGCCAGTAGCCCGCCCAAAGCCGAAGCCGAAGCCGAAGCCGAAGTCGAAGTCGAAGTCGAAGTCGAATTTGTAGCCCGCTTCAAACCCGCAGGCGCCACCGCCTGGCGTCTGCATGAACGCAGTCGCTTTGTATTGCAACAGGGGCGTTGGTGGTATCTGGATGGCGTGCAACTGGCTTGACGCCCGGTGCTAACCTGCATCTGGATGCCGGTGTCATATCTGGAGTGATCGAGCGTGTTTGCAATTTCGCCGTTCAATACGCCCAATGTCAGTCATACATCAATCGACGGAGCTGACTTGGAGATCGAAAGCGCAGCACGGGGTAGGGACAGCCCCCAGTAATGACAGCGATCACTCCTTTGAGCAACCCGGTAGTCGTAGCAGGGTTCCAACGGCGATTGTCTATGCAAGTGCGAGTCACATGGCAAGGAGCCAATTAAGCAACTACTATTCGAACATCTGCGTTATGTCAGCTTAAATACATTGGAACGCGCCAAACATCTCACTAAGAGTACGCGCGCCGTGTAGTTGATGGAACGCATTTCGCAACCTGTCAGAACGTTACAGCAGAGTGAAATGGATTGAAGTCGATTTCTCTGTTGCCAATTTCGTAGGCATCTAAAGATGCATGTTTTTATCATTAACGACGCATAGGAGTTGTGATGAACGACGTAGCGGATATTTTGATCGTCGGTGCCGGGTCGGCGGGTTGCGTCTTGGCTGCGCGTCTATCAGAAGACCCGAACCGGCGCGTGGTGCTGATCGAGGCGGGCCGACAAGCGCAGTCCTCACACGTCCGTCAGCCCAACCAATGGCCGCTGATTTGGGATGATGCCGAAAGCTGGGCATATTCCACCAAACTGCAAGCGGGCCTGGGGCTGCGCGCCATCCCCTATCCCCGTGGAAAAGCGCTGGGCGGCACCAGCGCTATAAACGCAATGATTGCGATGCGCGGTGATCCCATGGACTTTGACCATTGGCGCAACTTAGGTAATCCGGGGTGGGGATGGGAAGATGTACTACCTTATTTCAAGCGACTAGAGGACCATGTTCTTGGCCCTTCACCCTTGCACGGTTCCGGCGGCCCCTTGACCGTTTCGGCACAGACTTCCACCAACTCGATCACGCAAGCATTCATCCATGCCGCTGTAGCGTGTGGCCACCGCCCTAACCATGACTTCAACGGTGCGCAGTTAGATGGCGTAGGGCTCTACCACACCACGATTCGCGATGGTGAACGCTGTAGCACGGCGAAAGCCTACCTAGAACCCGCCATGGGACGTCCTAACCTGCAGGTGATTGAAGGTGCAAGGGCATTACAAATTCACTTTGAAGGTGACCGGGCTGCCGCCGTAGATATTTGGGACGGATTGCAGCGGCGGCGCATCCATGCCAACCAAGAGATTATTTTGAGTGCAGGTGCTATCGACACACCTAAGCTCTTGATGCTGTCTGGAGTCGGCGATCCGCTTACTTTGCAAAGACACGGCATCAAGGTTCGCTATGCCCTGCCTGCGGTGGGTATGAATTTGTGCGATCACTTGCAGACGCCCGTCGTGTTTGCGCTGAAAGAGCCAATTGCTTCTGCGCCAACTAGCATCCTGGCCGAGGGTGGATTGTTTGTGAAACGGACGGAAGCTCTCAGCGAATTTGGGATCGACCTCCAGTTTTTCGTTATGCCGCAAACGCCGGTGCCCATAGCGGCCCGTGGTGTTGCGCCGGCCATGGCCATTAGTGTGCAAGCGTGCCGCCCCCGCAGCAGAGGGCAGGTTCACCTGCGATCCGGCGACCCATTGGATGCGCCAGTTATTGATCCCAATTACCTGTCAGATCCGCAGGATCTTGCCTTACAGGTCGAAGGTGTTCGCATAGCACGCAAGATCGCGGATGCCGAGCCCTTAGCCGCGCTTTTGCTCAGCGAGCTGTCACCCGGAGCCCATGCAATCTCCGATGCGGCAATTGAGGTTGCTATTCGCGCCACCAGCACAACTGTTTGGCACCCAGTTGGCACTTGCAGAATGGGCACAGGAGACGACGCGGTTGTAGATGCTTTGCTGCGCGTGCATGGCCTGCGCAATCTGCGCGTGGTGGATGCCTCCGTAATGCCGCAAATTACATCCGCTAACACCAATTTACCGACCATTATGGTGGCCGAAAAAGCGGCCGATATCGTGCAACTCGCTTGGCGCTAGGCTCTTACATTTCCATCCACGCTGCCCTGAAATAACCATGCCCCAAACTACTGCTGCCCTCGCCCATCTCAAAGTCTTAGACCTTTCGCGGGTACTCGCCGGCCCTTGGTGTACTCAGATGCTGGCAGACATGGGCGCTGATGTCATCAAAATTGAAAAGCCTGGCGAGGGCGACGACACGCGCCATTGGGGTCCACCCTTTATGCAAGATGCGCAGGGCAATGACACCGCGCACGCCAGCTATTTCACTGCTTGCAATCGCAACAAGCGCTCGATAGCGATAGACATAGCCAAGCCAGAAGGTCAAGCCTTGATCAAACAACTGGCACTGCAATGCGACATCCTGGTCGAAAACTTCAAGGTCGATGGACTGGGGCATTACGGCCTGGATTACGCCAGTGTGCGTGCGCTCAATCCTCGCCTGATTTACTGCTCTATCACCGGGTTCGGCCAAACTGGCCCCTACGCCGAGCGGGCTGGTTACGACCTAATGATCCAGGCCATGAGCGGCATGATGAGCATTACCGGCAAACCAGAAGGCACGCCCGGCGGTGCACCGCAGCGCGTGGGCGTGGCCTTGACGGACTTGTTCACCGGCGTCTATGCCTGCAGCGCGATATTGGCGGCCATCGAGGTGCGCCACCGTACCGGCCTAGGCCAGCAGATCGACATGAGCCTGCTCGATGTAGGCATGGCGATTCTGGCCAATCAGGCGGCGGGCTTTTTGAACACCGGCCAATCGCCCAAGCGCCAAGGTAACAGCCATCCCAGCTTGGTGCCCTACCGCGACTTTGAAACTCTGGACAATGCCATGTTGCTGGCGATCGGTAACGACGGCCAGTTCGCGCGCTTTTGTGCCGTCGCCGGTCATCCCGAATGGTCGGCAGATCCGCGGTTTCATATCAACATCGAACGGGTGCACCATCGTGACACTCTCGAAGCCTTGATGCAGGCCGTAACGCGCACGCGAACGACCGCGCAATGGATTGCCGACCTGGAGCACCACGCGGTGCCCTGCGGGCCTATCAACTCGGTTGCTGAGGCTTTTGCTGACGCCCAGGTTCGGGCTCGTGGTTTGGCTGTCGCGCAGCCCACTAGCGAGGCGGTGCAAGCGGCCACCGCTGTCGCTTCTATCAGCTCGGTCGCTAGCCCCTTGCGCCTAGTCGATAACCCGCCGGTGCTACATCGCGCCCCGCCGGCACTGGGCGAGCACACCGATGAGTTGCTGCGCGAGTGGGGCTTGGACGCAACCGCGATTGCGCAATTGCGCCAGCATGGGGTGGTCGGCTAGCGTGCCAAGCGCTTAAGCGCCTAGTACTTCCCAGCGCTCCAAAGCCTCTAGCAGCTCGCTGTCAATCGCCGCATTGCGTTGTGCCAGTTGCAGGGCTTTAGCGTTGTCGCTGGCATACAGCGTGCCGTCTGCAAGCTCGGCGTTGATTTTGGCTTGCTCCGCTTCCAGTGCGGCGATGCGACCGGGCAGGGCCTCCAGCTCACGCTGCTCTTTGTAACTGAGTTTGCGCGCTTTGGCTGCGGGCGCTGCTGGTGCAGCTGTAACTGGCGCCGCAGTCGCTTTGACGCTAGCCGACTTGTCATCGCGCCCGTAATTAAAACTTTGCGCGCCTTTTTGTCCCTTGGCCTGCGCGATCGTATTGGAGCGTTTGCTTTGGATCAGCCAATCCTGTACGCCGCCTTCAAATTCGCGCCAGCGGCCTGGGCCTTCATAGGCAATTGTGCTGGTGACCACGTTGTCCAAAAACGTACGATCATGGCTGACCAGAAACACCGTGCCATCGTAGTTTTGCAAGAGATCTTCTAGTAGTTCCAGCGTATCGATGTCCAGGTCGTTGGTAGGTTCATCGAGCACCAAAACATTGGCCGGGCGGGCAAACAAGCGTGCTAACAATAAGCGGTTGCGCTCGCCACCGCTGAGCGAACGTACCGGCGAATTGGCGCGTGCTGGCGAGAATAAAAAATCGCCCAAATAGCTTTTCACGTGCTGGCGTCGGTTGCCGATCTCGATCCATTCGCTGCCCGGACTGATGAAGTCTTCCAATGTTGCATCCATGTCCAATGCATTGCGCATTTGATCGAAATATGCGACTGCGATATTGGCGCCTTGGCGCACTGTGCCCCAAGGGCTGTGGCCGGGCTCGGGCGCCGGGGCATTGGCAGGCGCCGGATCTGCTTGGAGTTCACCCAAAATCAATTTAAGCAGCGTAGTTTTGCCTGCGCCGTTGGGCCCGAGCAGACCAATTTTGTCGCCCCGCAAAATCGTGGCGCTGAAGTCGTGCACGATTTTTTTATGACCAAAGCTTTTGGACACGTGCGTCAGTTCTGCCACTAGCTTGCCGCTGCTTGCGCCGCTGCTGATGTCCATATTCACGCTGCCCAGCACATCGCGCCGCGCTTCGCGTTGCGCACGCAAGTTATCCAGCCGCACAATACGGGCGGTAGCGCGCGTGCGCCTGGCTTCCACGCCTTTGCGGATCCACACTTCTTCTTGCGCCAGCAGCTTGTCGGCGCGCGCATTGATCACGGCTTCTTGCGCCAGCTGTTCTTCTTTTTGCAAAAGATAGGCGGCGAAATTACCCGGATAGGACAAAAGCTTGCCCCGGTCCAACTCCACAATGCGCGTGGCGACGTTGTCCAGAAAAGATCGGTCGTGCGTAATGGTAATCATGCTGCCGGCAAAGTCCACCAGCAGGCCTTCAAGCCACTCAATGCTGTCTAAGTCCAGGTGGTTGGTCGGCTCGTCCAGCAGTAGCACATCGGGCTGCGCCACCAGCGCTTGCGCCAAGGCCACGCGCTTTTTGGTGCCGCCCGATAGCGTGCTGACGATCGCCTCTGGGTCCAGATGCAAGCGGTGCAGCGTCTCACCCACGCGTTGCTCCCAGTTCCAACCGTCCAGCGCCTCGATCTCGCTTTGCATAGCGTCCAGATCACCCTGGCCTTGCGAGTACTCGTCGATCAAATCACGCACACGCTGCAAGCCCACGCTGACTGCGTCAAATACATTGGACTGGGCGTCTAAATCTGGCTCCTGCGCGACATAGGCGATACGGATATGGCTTTGCACTTGCAGCACGCCGTCATCGGGCTTTTCCAGTCCCGCCAGGATCTTGAGCAGCGAGGACTTGCCGGTGCCGTTGCGACCGATCAAGCCCACGCGCTCCTGAGTTTCGAGTGAGAAGCCTGCATTGTCCAGCAGGGGTACATGCCCAAACGCGAGTTGGGCTTCCAGTAAGGTGATAAGCGCCATGTGGCGCGGATTATCCCCTGCTAAGTTCCGGCAAACGGTCTAGTACTAGTTTTGCGCTGTACATCACGATCAGAGCACCTAGCAAATCGCCTGTGAAATGCAAGGCCACGCCAGCCCACAAGTCGCCGCCCTGGTTGCGGGCTACTAGCCACAACTGTCCCAGTAGCGCACTAAGTGCTGAGAATACGACGGCTAGTCGCAGCAAAGCGCCGCCGCTTAAGCCATGAAGGTCCTCGTCTAAAGCGTCATAGCGCAAGCACAGTGTGCGGGCACATAGCGGCGCCAGCCCTGCTAGCAAAGCCGCTCCAATCGCCGTGATCGGATCGCCCGCATAAAGTGGCCCAAGTCCCATAGCGAGTGCGCCCAGCACCAAGCCCAGCGCACCCCATTCAACAAATAAAAGAATTCCAATGAGCTGCAGACCGCAGGGCAGGAAAACCAGGCCCCTACCGCTGGTTACATCCAGGATAGGAAAGACAAGCTGGTTAAAAGAGAAAAGGCCCATATAGGCCAGAGCCGTCAGTGCGACGATCGAAACGGATTTTTGTAATTGCATGGCGTACCACTCCCAAATTTTTATACCTGCACATCAATGCAGGACAAAGCGCAGGAGCGTACGACTAGCGCGGCTTTAGCCGCGCAGCATCAAACTACCTGAGCTTTCTCCATGCACTGCCCCAATTGCGCAAAATACTGGTGCGTCGCTTTCGTTGGCACCACGTACTTAACGCGGTTGTCCTGGCTATCCAGGTTCAGGTCGATCATTCCCTTTTTGCGCAAAGCCTTTAAACGGCGATGCGCAGTAGTGGTCGAAATCTCGGGCAACATCACCATGGCCTCCAGCACCGTAATCGGTTTGTCTTCGTGCCACGCGGACGCGAAGACATTAAGCATCCTGGACTCGACAGCATCGAGTTGCGGGAAGCTTGGCAAGCTGCGAACAGCCTGCACCAGATTGAGGTACTTGGTGTACATCTGTGAAAAATTTGCTACCTTTGTTTTTGACATGATCGACTCCAACGGTTGAAATTTGATTTTTTTATTGCAGTGTTTCAGTTCAACTTCTGAAACCCAACAATATTCTCCCAAAAAATAACGCTTCTGTCGAATTAACGAAAGAAATGTCAGTTTTTGTCATTTTCGTTATCTTACATCATATTTTTAAATTAATCAACATATTTATCAAATAAGTTATTTGCTCGACGGAAAACTGAACATGGTTCCTTCCCTTACACCAGCGGAAGGCCACCGTTGGGTGATGGTTTTACGTTTGGTATAAAAACGCGCAGCGTCCGGGCCGTAGGCGTGCAAATCACCGAATAGCGAGCGCTTCCATCCCCCAAACGAGTGGTAAGCCACTGGAACTGGTAGGGGTACATTGACGCCCACCATACCGACCAAAATGTTGTCGGTGAAGTAGCGCGCGGCTTCGCCGTCGCGGGTAAAGATGCAAGTGCCGTTACCGTATTCGTGCGCATCAATCATGTCCATGGCTTCTTGCAGGGACTTCACACGCACCACGCCGAGCACTGGGCCGAAAATTTCTTCCTGATAGGTCACCATGCCAGGCTTGACGTTGTCAAACAGGCAAGGGCCCAGGAAATAGCCTTGCTCGTGGCCTGGTATTTGCACGCCGCGCCCATCGATCACCAAGGTGGCACCTTCGGCCACCCCCTGGTCCACATAGCCTTTGACCTTTTCAAAATGTGCTTTGGTTACCAGTGGGCCCATGTCCACGCCAGCCGTGGTGCCGGGGCCAACTTTCATCTTGGCGATTTCGATTTTCAGCCCGGCAATCACCGCGTCGGCTGTGGCATCTCCCACCGCGACCACCAGTGGGATGGCCATGCAGCGCTCGCCGCAAGAGCCATAGGCTGCGCCCATTAATGCATTCACCGCGTTGGCCACGTCGGCATCGGGCATCACCACCGCGTGGTTCTTGGCGCCGCCGAGGGCCTGCACGCGTTTGCCATGGGCGCACCCGGTAGCGTATATATATTCAGCGATCGGCGTGCTACCCACAAAGCTGACTGCTTTGACACGCGGATCAGTGAGCAAGGTATCAACCGCTTCCTTGTCGCCATTGACCACATTGAGCACGCCCGGTGGCAAGCCTGCTTCCAGGGCCAATTGGGCCACCAACATCGCACTGCTGGGGTCGCGCTCAGAGGGTTTCAAAATAAAGGTGTTACCGCACACGACCGCCATGGGCCACATCCACAAAGGGACCATGATGGGAAAGTTAAATGGGGTGATCCCGGCCGTTACGCCCAGGGCCTGGAACTCGCTCCACGAGTCGATAGCTGGGCCCACGTTTTTGCTGTGTTCGCCTTTGAGCAACTCAGTGGCATAGCTGGCGTATTCGACGTTTTCAATACCGCGTTGCAACTCTCCCATGGCATCGGCAAGCACCTTGCCGTGTTCGGCGGTCACCAGCGCGCACAAAGCATCCGCATGCTCCTCAAGCAGCACTTTGAGCTTGCTCATGACCCGCGCGCGCTTGAGCGGCGGCGTATTGCGCCACTCGGGGTAGGCGGCCTGCGCATTGGCAATGGCTTGCTCCACGGTCAATTTATCCGCCAGCAGCAAGCGCTTTTCAACCTGGCCGGTCGCAGGGTTGAAAACGTCTGCCAAACGGCTGCCGCCTTGGGTGAGTTTGCCGCCTATCAAGTGGCCAATAGTGGGTAATGTGGACATAGTAAAAATGCTTAGGTTAAAAATGAGGAGATAAGAGAAGATTATTGCGAGCGGCTTGACCGTAGCTGACCGAAGTATCGCAAATGTACGATTGGCCGCGGCGCGCTGCGTTTCATGGCAATGCAATTTTGGATAGCCATCAATCGCGCGCAGATATAAGTCTGGTTTTGGCGTAGCGCATGCAGGCGCAATCTGGCATCAAAACAGGCGTTTGCAGAACCCAAAAAAAAGGCCTGCCCGCCCAATTAAGTGGTGCCGGAGTGCCGCCTGGACCTCCGCCACTGGACACCGTTGGGCAGCCAGGCGCGATGTGCGCCTGGCTGCCGCAGGTTCTTAATCCGTCGCGTTCATCGATTCGCCCAATGCATTGATCAGGCTGTCGATTTCGGATTTTTCGATGATGAAAGGCGGTGCCAACTGAATGGTGTCGCCGCCGTAGCGCACATAAAAGCCTTTTTCCAGGCAGCGCATCGCGATTTCATAGGGGCGGCGCGCTGGCTCGCCTGGCACGGCGGCGATCGTGAAGCCTGCTGCCAAGCCTACGTTGCGGATGTCGGTGATGTGCTTGGTGCCTTTGAGGCTGTGCACTGCTTGCTCAAAATACGGCGCCATCGCGGCCACGCGCTCGATCATGTTTTCCTTGACCAGCACATCCAGGGCAGCAATACCAGCGGCGCAAGCCACCGGGTGCGCAGAGTAGGTGTAGCCATGGGTGAATTCCATCATGTATTCCGGTCCGCCGGCGTCCATAAAGGTGTCGTAAATCTCTTTCTTGGCCACCACTGCGCCCAGGGGCTGCGACCCATTGGTCACTTGCTTGGCGATGTTCATGATGTCCGGGGTCACGCCGAAGGCTGCGGCACCGGTGTAGGCGCCGCATCGGCCAAAGCCGGTAATCACTTCATCAAAAATCAAGAGGATGTTGTTGGCGGTGCAAATCTCGCGCAGACGTGCCAGGTAGCCCACAGGCGGCACCACCACGCCGCCCGAGCCCGACATCGGCTCGACGATCACAGCGGCAATATTCGATGCGTCGTGCAGCGTAATCAGGCGTAGCAATTCGTCAGCCAGTTCCATGCCGTGTGCGGGCATGCCGCGGGAATAGACGTTTTGGGGCAACTGGGTGTGCGGCAAGTGGTCGGCCTCGATGCCTTGGCCGAAGGTCTTGCGGTTGGCGCCAATGCCGCCCACGGAAATCCCCCCAAAGTTAACGCCGTGGTAGCCTTTTTCCCGGCCAATCAGGCGCGTCTTGGTGCCCATGCCTTTGGCGCGCCAATAGGCGCGTGCCATTTTCAATGAGGTGTCTGCGCACTCTGAGCCTGAACCGGCGAAAAACACACGGTCCAAGCCTTCGGGCATGAGTTGACTGATTTTGTTGGCCAGCTCAAAAGAAAGCGGATGCGCGTACTGGAACGCGGGTGAATACTCCATAGTTCCTATCTGGCGGCTCACTGCATCGGTGATTTCCTGGCGGCCATGGCCCAGGCCGCAGCACCACAGGCCCGACAGGCCATCCATGACTTTGCGTCCATTGGAGTCGGTGTAGTAAGCGCCCTTGGCGCTGACCATCATGCGTGGATTGGCTTTGAAGTTGCGGTTGCCGGTGTAAGGCATCCAGTGCGCATCCATCCAGGCGGCATCGCGCGGGTAGGGGGATGTGCTGGTCACGACCGGTGCGTGGGTAGCGTTGTCATGGGGTTTCATGGCGGTCTCCTAGGGGGTGGATAAAAAAGCCTTCCGCATCGCGGTGGCGACGCATCATTGCTTAGGCAAAAACAGATTGTGAGCTTCTCTGTTACTCTTATAAAGTGAGAATTATCGCTATTTACTTGCCAACCTATGAAACTAAAACAACCCCCCATACCTGATGCGCCGGTCGGTACGCACACGCCGCCCAGCAAAGCCCTGAATAAGCGCAATGTCGCTGCACAAGCTGCCGCGATGCCCACACGCCCGGCCTTGGGGCAACTCAGCGACATGGACTTGCGCCTGTTACGCGTCTTTCGGGTGGTGGCCGATTGCGGTGGCATGGCGGCAGCTGAGTTAGAACTCAATATCGGCAGCTCCACGGTCAGCCGCCATATCAAAGACTTGGAAACCCGCTTGGGCCTACGTTTATGCCGACGCGGACGGGCCGGCTTTGCCCTCACGCCCGAGGGCCAAAAGATTTATGCCCAAACCACCCAACTGCTGGCCGCCACCGACGCCTTTCGCAGCAGCGTCGACGAAATCCACCAACGCATGGGCGGACAGTTACAAGTGGCGGTGTTTGATAAAACCGCCAGCAATCCCAAGGCCCGCGTGGCGCAGGCGATTTCCCGGTTTCATTCGCGGGCGCCTGATGTCGCGCTCAACTTGCATGTGGCCACCCTCAATGCCATCGAGCGCGGCGTGCTCGACGGGCAATTTCATTTGGGCATCATCCCCGGACACCGTACGTCGGACACCTTGCACTATGCGCGCCTATTTGATGAGCACATGTGTTTGTACTGCGGGCCCGGCCACGCCTTGTTTGGCAGCGATCACGGCAGCCTGGACTGGGACGCGGTGCGCGCGCTGCCTTTTGCGGGCCTGGGCTACCACTCGCCCAATTTGCAGGTCAGCCAGCAATTGCGCCTGACGCGTAGCGCCACCGGCTTTGACCAGGAGTCCATAGCGACCCTGATTTTGTCGGGCCGTTTTGTCGGCTTCTTGCCCGAGCACTACGCGCTCAGCTTTGTGCAGCAAGGGCAGATGCAAGCCGTCATGCCCGACGTGTTTTTTTACGACTGCGAGTTTTTCGCCATCACCCGACGCTCCCCGCAGGCCTCACGCGCCACCCGCGCGTTCTTGCAATGCCTGGAGCAGGCGCACGACGTTTAGCGCTCAACCAAGGAAGGCAGCAGCGCAGCAACCGGATAAGGATTGACAGCGCTTTTCTACGCGCCGCAAAACGGGAAACCGGCAATCGGAGTTTCGCCGTCCATACACGCGGCCAGTGCTTTTCCCGAACCGGCGCCATGCGTCCAGCCCAAAGTGCCGTGGCCCGCATTCACCCACAGCCCGCGCACGGTTGTTTGCCCGATGAACGGAATATTGGTCGGCGTAGCCGGCCGCAAACCGGCCCAGAACTGCGGACTGCCTCCTTCATGCGGCAAACGGGTATCGCACATGCCAGGCCAGATTTCTTCGACCCGGCGCGCCAGCATTTGGCATCGCGCTTGCGAAACCGCGCTATCCAGCCCCAGGTCGTAACTGCCTACTTCAATCGTCCCGGCCACGCGGATCTGGTCGCCCAGGCGTGTGATGGCAATCTTGCGCGAGTCGTCGATCACCGACACCGAAGGCGCCTGCTCGGGCCGCAATATCGGGAAAGTGGCGCTATAGCCTTTGCCCGGATAGATGGGTAAGTCCACGCCTACGCGGCGCAGCAATGGGGCGCTGAAGGAGCCGCAGGCGATTACTACCGCATCGGCTGCCAGCGTGCGCACACTGCCGCGTTGGCTGTCCACGCCTTTGAAGGCTGTCACCGGGCTGGATGCGTCTGCGGCGCCATTGCCATCCTGAATCCCAACTTGCGACATAGTTCGCACGCGCACCCCGCGCAGGCCTGCGCTAGTCATATCAAGCGAATCAAGGCTGTGCGAAAACAAAAACTCCACGCCCCGCGCAGCGCAATCGCGTGCCAAAGCTTGGGTGAACACGCAGGCATCGCCCGACTCATCGCTGGCGGTAAAAGTGGCACCGACAATGCGGTGGCCAAAGGGCGCTAGCGTGGGCTCCAGGCGCAGCAGCTCGGAAGTGCTGATGACCTTACGTTGCACGCCAAACTGCTGCATCAAGGCCGCCAGCTCACAGGCGCTACCAAACGCGGCCTGGTCAACAAAAAAATGCGAAATACCGCGTTCCAGCCGGTGGAACTGAATGCCGGTCTGCGCCACCAGTTCTTTTAGCGCCAGATGGCTATAGGCGCCCAAGGCCACGATATGGCCCACATTGCGGTGAAAAGCCGCGTCGTTGCACTCGGCAAGAAAACGCAGGCTCCAGCGGTACTGCTGCCAGCCCTCGCCCACAGGCCATTGCGGCCGGAACAGTAGCGGCGCCTCTTTGCTGAACATCCACTTCAAGGCTTTAAGCGGCGCATCGCGGTTAGCCCAGGGCTCGCAATGGCTGACCGAAATCTGGCCGGCGTTGGCAAAACTGGTTTCCAGCGCTGCATCGGCTTGTCGCTCCACCACCGTGACCCGGTGGCCGCGCTCGGCCAAATACCACGCGGTGCTGGTGCCGATGATGCCGGCACCCACCACAACAATATGCATAAAACCTTCCTGTGTTCACCCGCCTTTTATGGGAAAAGCGGAAGCGATTCGACGAGCCCGGAAACTGAACTCGATAGTCGCAAATTGGTCGTGCTTGAATACAAAAACAACCCAACGGCTAAAATTCAGGCATGCCTTCTTCATCTTTGCCCAAAGTGTCTTTCAAGACCCAGATGCTACAGGCGCGCGAAGACGCCATCATCCAGACCGCCAGCAGACTGCTGGCGGAAAAAGGTTTTGAGGCGATGACGGTCGATGAAGTGGCCGCCAACGTCGGTATCGCCAAGGCCAGTTTGTACAAGCACTTCCCGAGCAAAGAAGACCTGGCTGCAGCTGCGATGGTGAAGTTGATGCAAAAAGCCCAGGACTTTTTGCGTGAACTGCCTGCGCAAAGCGCCATGGCGCAATTGCGCTGTGTAGCTCGCTGGACCATGGAACTCCAGCTGCAAGGCCAAATGCCGTCGCTGCCCAGTCGCAACTCTACGCTGCGCGCCAAGCTCATGGCCAACAGGCTGTATATGGATGGCCTGATCGAAGTGAGCGACCGCCTGGGCGCCTGGATTGAAGAGGCGCAAGCGCAAGGCCATTTGCAATCGAGCTTGCCGCCGATCGCGGTCCTGTACACCTTGTATGCCCGCGCTTGTGACCCGGTGCTGGAGTTTCTAAAAATGGGCGGCCAGCATGATGATGCGCAAATCATCGATCTCGTGATGAGCACCTGTTTTGACGGATTAGCTGCCCGCTAAATTTCGATCACTGCATCGGCCCGAAAATATGCCTGCTCATTTTTGTGGGCATAACCGAGCGGGTTGGCCACCACGCGGCAGCCGTTATGCACATAGTTTTGTGGAGTGTGCAAATGCCCATGCAACCACAATGCGGCATGTGGCAGCAAATCATCCAAAGCATTGCAAAAACCGGCCGTGCCAGGTACGCGCCCATAGCGCGGATCAGCGCTGTGCAAGCTAGGCGCAAAGTGCGTCACCACGATAGTTTTGCCTTCAAAGGGCTGGCTTAAAGCATCGCGTAACCAGGCTTGGGATTGCAGGCCTTCATCGCGTACCGCTTGCGATAAAAAAGGCAATCCATTGCGCAGCGTGCCGGTTTTTTTTAGGTAGAAGTCGGCGGCACGAAAAGCCTTATCCCGCGCCTTGAGCGTTTCCGCCAGCGCCTTCGAATCAGGCCCGGATCCCTGCGGTGCCAGCGCGTCGAAATCGGTCCACAAGGTCGTTCCGATAAGGCGCAGCGCGCTGCCATCGCTCGCGGTATAGGGCAAGCTAACTATCTCCCGGTCCAGCCAGGTGATGCCCAGGCGCGCGCAGGTCTGGCGAAGACGCGCATGGGCTTGGTCAAAGTCCAGCGCATCGTATTCATGGTTGCCCGGCACAAAATACACCGGCACAGGCCAACCGTAGAGGGGCGAAAAACGCGTCAGGCCGAAATCCTGATCCTGCAATTTCGAGCCGCTTTGGTAGGACCCGATATCGCCGACCAATACCAGGACATCGGCATCCGCGGCAGGGCGGGTTTGAAAGTCCGGCTGCGATTCCAGATGCAGGTCCGAGAGCAGTTGCAATTTCATGTGCGCACCCCCCCGGCTGCGGGTGGCAAGGACTGTGCGGCCGTCTGTACCTGCATGCGCAACCAGGCTTGTGCGCTATCGTTGTCGTGGCGTTGGTGCCACACGGAATCTACATGAATGGGTGGTACTTCAAACGGTAATTCGCGTACCGCCAGTTGCGACGCGAAACCAGTGACTTGCACAAAATGGCGCGGCATCACCGCCAGCAAATCGGAATCCGCCACGATGCTGCCAGTGGTGAAAAACTGGTTCACCGTAAGCACCACGCGGCGCGAGCGATTAACCGATGCTAAGGCTTCATCAATCAAGCCATAGGCCCGGCCTGAAAAGCTCACCAGCACGTGATGCGCTTCGCAAAAAGCGTCCAAGCTGAGCGGTGTCTGTGCCAGCGGGTGTTGCGCGCGCATCACGCAGACATAGTCACTGGAGAAAAGGCGTTGATGGGCAAAGCGCACCGCCTGGCCGCTTTGGCGTTGCAAGCCTATGGCCGCCAGCGCCGCCGGGAAATGTCCCACCGCCAGATCTACATCGCCCGCTTCCAGCATCGGACGTGGATCGCGCGTGTTTAGCGGTACGGTGCGCAGGGACACGCCTGGCGCCTCGCGCATGATGTCTTGCACCAGCGCGGGCATCAATTTTGAGGCGGTGGCATCGGCCATGGTCAAGACAAAGCTGCGCACTGTAGCCGCTGCAGAAAAGGGCTGGGGCGACAAGGCACTTTGCAAGCGCGCCAGCGTCTCCCGCACTTGCGGCCAAAGCAATAGGGCTTTGGGCGTGGCTTGCAAACTTCGCCCCTGGCGCACCAGCACCTCATCGCCCAGCGCTTCGCGCAGTCGGCGCAGGGCGTTGCTGACGGCCGGTTGGGTAAGCGACAGCACCTGCGCCGCCCGCGTCAGGCTGCGCTCGGCCATCACCACGTCAAATACTTTGAGCAGGTTCAGGTCGAAATTGCGCAGTTGCGGAACAGGAAGCGTCATATATAGATTTTATGAATGGCTGAAATTACAAATATAAAGTTGACCAACATTAGTGTAAACCCTAGTATTACCTCCTTAAATGCCCGTTAGTGGCGTGCCCATGTTTTTCCAAGGAGTTTGCTATGTCTTATTTCATGCCTTTCCAGGCGGCTTCCCAAGTCGTCCGTGCAGCGCCCCAGCGCCCAAGCAAACGCATTGCGCCGTCACAGGCCTTGGCAGGCGTATTGTCAGCATCCGTCTTTGCCGCTTTGCTCGCTGTTGCAGACCAGGTGATTGACAGCTGGGCCGACGGCCATATGTTGCTCGCCTGGGTGATGTTGTGGTTGTCGATTTTTGGCGGGCTTGCCCTCTTGACCCGGCCCATGCGCCGCGCCAGCACCGCTAGCGCATTTTGGCTACAAACCCGCGTCGCAGCACTGGTGCAGTCGCGCCGAGAAGCGGCTTTGTGGGAATTGGCGATCCGCGATCCGCGCATGCTGCAGGAGTTGCGCGCTGCAAAGGCCCGCAGCCAAGACATCTGACGCTCATACGCAGGCACCTAAAAAGGCGCCTGCCGGTACCTGCGAGCACCCCGCTCCTTTAGCTTAGCTGCGCCAATGCAGCGTTTGATTGCGCCTGCAAAAAACCAAGACTTTCGCGCGCAGGTAAGTGCAGCCAATGCGCATATTGCGCAGGCGGCACGACAACTACCATCCGCTTTTCATCGCCGGGTTTGTGCATCTCGCGCATCACGGGATGCGCATCGGCGTTAATGGTCAACATGGTGAAGCTGAAAATTTCTTGCTCCTGCGCCCGCCAGCAAGACCATAAACCGGCCACCCCTAGTGGCGCACCGTCTGCGCTGCCAATCCGCGCCGCCACCGCCCGCCCACTGCGCCAATCGGGTTCGAATAAAGCCTCTGCCGCAATGATGCAGTGCTGGCCGCGCCGCCAAGCGTCGCGAAAGCTGGGTTTTTCAAAGGCGGTTTCACTGCGCGCGTTGTAGGTGCTGCGCGTCATTCGCAGGTCGGTGGACCAATGCGGCACCATACCAAACAAACCGGTCAGCGCTTGCAGAGGGCCGGCAGTCGGGGCCACGTCCGGCGGCGTGTTGCGGATAAATAGGGCCCGGTAGCCCGGCCAGACATCGGCCTGCCCCGTGTCCTCTGGCAGGGCGGTGCCGAAATGGCGCTCAAACCGCTCGCGCCCTTGTATGCCTTGGTAATGGCTGCACATAAGGCCTATTGTCTGTCGGACGACGGTTCGCACGCTCCCTCACAAGCCGATACCGCAATGGACATATGGCGATTGGTAAATAGCAGGCGCTGCGCCTACCTCACTGGGCAATTTGTTGCTGTTCCCATGCGCGCCTACAAGTCGTGCTGTTGGTTGGCTTCAGTTAAGCTTGGGCCGCTTTGCACAGCGCGCACAGCACAACTTAGGAACCCCTCCCATGACCACCTCAGACACCGCAGGATTTGGCAAATTTGTTCCCGGTTTTGATTTTTTGCAGAACCTGGCCAAGGCCGCTGGTGGTGCGGGCAGTAGCCCCTCGGCCATGCCCAATATGGCGCAGTGGCTGGTGCCCAGCCTCAAAGTTGAGGACTTGGAAAAACGCATCGAAGAACTCAAGCACGTGCAGTTTTGGCTGGACCAGAACGCCCGCGCGCTTAGTGCCACCATCCAGGCGCTGGAAGTGCAAAAAATGACCATGGAAACCCTGAAGGGCATGAACTTCACTATGGGCATGCCGGGCGCCGCGCAAGCTTCCGCCCCGAAACCCGCATCTGCGCCCGCAGCTCCCCCGCCTGCGCCCGAACCCGATCCCGCTGCCGATGCGGCCCCCAAGCGCAAAACCAAAGCGCAGGCCGATGCCAGCAAAGTTATAGACCCGATACAACTGTGGGGCGCGCTCACCCAGCAGTTCCAGCAGATTGCCAGCACGGCGCTGCAAGACGTGGCCAAGCACAGCGCGGCCGTGGCCGGTAGTGCGAAAGCAGCGGGAAAATCCGGCGCTACGAAAGCAAAAGGCGCGACCGCCAAAACCACGCGCAAGGCGGCCGGCAAATCCGCCTCCGCCAAGAGTAATGCCAAGGCGCGCCGCGGCGCCCGCTAAAGCGAAGCCCCTTCCACCGCAAGCCAAGTTATGCAGACTTTTTCCTACGCGCACGCCACGCACCCAGATTGGCAAGGCGCCAGTGCACTGGTGTTGGCGCAGTTGCGCGGTCAGATGTCCAGCTCGCTGCATGCCGTCACGCCCACGCTGGCGCTGCTCTACATCACCGACCATTACGCGCAGGACGCGCAGGAAATTTTGGACCACCTCAGCGCGGAGCTGCCCTCGGTCACTGACTGGTCGGGCACCGTGGGTATCGGCATCTCCGCTAACAACGTCGAGTACTTTGACGAACCCGCCATGGCCGTCATGCTTTTGGACTTGCCGTCGGATCAATACCGCGTGTTTTCTGGCGTCTCGCCGCTAAGCCTGGGCTTTGAAGCCCACACCGCCTTGGTACACGCCGACGGCGCTACCGCCGACCTGCCAGACTTGCTGGCCGAAATGTCGGGCCGCACCGAGACCGGCTACTTGTTTGGCGGCCTGGCCAGCAGCCGAGGCAAAAGTGTGCAGTTTGCGTTGGCGGCTGATGGCAACCTCAGCGGTCAGGGTATGGCTAAAGGCGTATTCAGCGGCGGGCTGAGTGGGGTGGCTTTCGGGCCGGAAATCGCACTGGTGTCACGCGTCACCCAGGGCTGTAAACCGGTGTCGCGCGCCCGCGTCATTACCGAGGCTCATAACAACCTGGTCCTCAGCCTAGACGGTGAACCAGCCTTGGATGCCCTGCTTTCAGACCTATCGATTTCCTTGGAGCGACCGCAAGAAGCCTTGAAGGCGGTGCGCAATACCCTGGTCGGCCTGGCCAATCCGCCCACGGGCAGCGACAGCGCGGCAGTGCGCAAGACCGGCAATTTCGGCAGCGACGTGCTGGTGCGACACATCATCGGCTTGGACCCTGGCCATCGCGGCGTGGCCTTGAGCGACCATGCCCGCGTCGGTGGGCAACTGGCGTTTTGCCAGCGCAATGTGCAAGCCGCGCGCGGCGATTTGACGCGTATTTGCGCCGAAATTCGTGAAGAACTCAGCCCCGAAGAGATCCTCGAGCCCCAAGCGGTCGGGGCCACGGGCGTCGGTGCAGGCGCTGCTGCCCCAGTGCAAAAAGGCATTGCTGGGGCGATTTACATCAGCTGCACCGGACGCGGCGGCCCGCACTTTGGCGGTGCGAGTGCTGAAATGCAGATCGTGCGCCACGCTTTGGGCGACGTTCCTTTGATCGGATTTTTCGCCGCCGGCGAGATTGCCCATCAGCATTTGTACGCCTATACCGGCGTTTTAACGGTTTTTACCGTAGATAAATAGCGTTTTAAATACTTTTAAGAGCTTTTGGCGTCTTTTGAGCCTTGCCTAGCTATTTCCAAAGGCTTCAAAGGCGCCTGCCATGGCGCTCTTCGTGTCTGATCTGCGAGCGGCGCTGTTTGATTGCGATGGATCGGCAATTTAGAGGGCGCTAGGGCGCTTTGACCGCGGCAACGCTAGCGCGTTGCAGGCGGTCGGCTACACCGGCCCATTCCATCGTCTCGGGGGTGGCCTCCACCCAAATTTCCTGCGCCCCGGCGTCGTCAAGTGCTCGCAGCGTGGCAAACAAATGCTGTGCAGCGCGCGCTGCGTCCTGTGGCATGGCGCGCAGTAGGAGCTGGGGCAGCCCGCCTGCCTTGGCGCCGTGGGGCTGGACTGCCGCTTCTGCAGAAATAGCCGGCCGGGTGCGCATATAGATGCCGATGCGCCCGGCTACCTCCTGACGCAGCGCCGACCCTGGCTCCAGGGCGTGTTGCAATGCCATGGTTTCCATCAAACGCACTTTCGCCTGCGGCGCATAGTGCGCAGCCAGGGTGCCCGAGGCGCGCGGCGCGGCTTGGCTGCTGGGCATCTCTTGCGGCAAGCGGACGGCTTGGCCGCAGGCCTCAGCCAGCGCCTGCAAGCTGATCGCCCCCGGGCGTAAAAGCACCGGCTCGCCGCGGGTGCAGTCCACAATCGTCGATTCGATGCCCACTTCACAGGGCCCGCCGTCCAAAATCAGCAAGGCAGCTGGGTCATAGGCGGCGCGGTCCGCATTGAACTCGCTTTGGACGTGTTGTGCTGTGGTGGGGCTGACGCGCCCGAAGCGGTTGGCGCTGGGCGCGGCCAGACCCCAGACCACATGCCCTTGCGCGCTGTGTCGCAGCGCGCGCAGCAGGGCTTGCGCGGCCGGGTGCGACGGGCAGCGTAGGCCGACCGAGTCCTGCCCCCCAGCCGCCGCGTGGGCCACCCCGTCTCGGCGGGGCAGTATCAGCGTCAGCGGCCCGGGCCAAAAGGCCTGCATCAGGCGCATCGCAAAATCAGGAATTTCGTGGGCAAAGTAGCGCGCGCCACTCAAGCCGCCGTCCATATCGGCCACATGCACGATCAGCGGGTGGTCTGCCGGGCGCCCCTTGACGGCAAAAATCGCGGCTACTGCCTGAATGTTCTCGGCGTCCGCCGCCAGCCCGTAAACGGTTTCGGTGGGCAGGCCAAGCAAGCCGCCGCCGCGCAAGGTGCGCTCACAACGGGGCAGGCTTAGGCTATCGTGTATTTGCAAAATCATGGGTCTAATGAGGCTAAATAGGCGTCAAAAACGCACAAAAGCGTTTAAAACGCTTCAATCCCCAAAATCCGGGCGGCTTCAAGCGCGGTGACACGCACCACTTGCGGGCTGTCGGCGGTTAGTGTTAAGTGGCCCATCTTGCGGCCAGGGCGCGCCTGGCGCTTGCCGTATAGATGTAAATGCGCGCCGGGCAGCGCCAACACTGCATCCCATGGGGGTGTGGCGTCCAGGCTCGCACCCCAAATATCGCCCAAGATATTTAGCATGACGGCGGCACTGTGCTGGCGTGGCTGCGTCAGGGGCAGGCCCGCGAGGGTACGCACTTGCAGCGCAAACTGCGATTGGTCGCAGGCGTCCAGGCTGTAGTGGCCGCTGTTGTGCGGGCGCGGCGCAATCTCGTTGACCACCAAGCTGCCATCCTGCAACACAAAAAACTCCACGCACAGCACGCCCACATAAGACAGACCCCGCGCGATCGCTTGCGCCGCTTGCACCGCTTGAGCGGCCAGCGCGCTGGGGATTGCGCCTTCAAACACCTCGGTCACTGCCAAAATCCCGGCCCGGTGCAAATTGCGTTGAACCGGGAAATGCACCATGGCGCCGTCCGCGCCGCGCGCCAGGACGACCGAGCACTCCAGCGCCAGCGGCAGCATTTTTTCTAGCACGCAGACTTGCTCTTTCAGGTCTGCAAAGGCCTGGCGCAGTTGCGCACGGTCGGCCACCCGCACTTGGCCCTTGCCGTCATAGCCCATGCGCGCGGTTTTCAAAATGCCGGGCAGCAAGTGGGCGGGAGCGGCCTGCACATCGGCGGCGGTACGGATGGCGGCAAAAGGCGCGCAGGGCACGTCGCAGTGCACGAAGTGGGCTTTTTCTGCCAAGCGGTCTTGCGCGATTGCCACTGCTTGCGCGCCCGGCGCCACCGTGCGGGTGGCGGCCAGCGTGGCCAGCGCATCGGCGGGCACGTTTTCAAATTCGGTGGTCACGGCGCTGCACAGTGCGGCCAGTTGGGCCAGGCCTTGCGGGTCCTGGTAGGCGGTTTGGATGTGGTGGTGGCTGACGCGCCCTGCAGGGCTGTCGGCATCCGGGTCCAGCACCGCCGTCTCGTAGCCCATGGCTTGGGCGGCATGGACAAACATCCGGCCTAATTGGCCTCCGCCGATGACACCCAGTGTGACGGGCCCAGCGCCCGGGTCTGTCAATTGCGCACCAGGCAAAAGCGCAGCGCCATGGCTCATAAACCGGCCAACCCGTCGCCCCGGCCGGTTATTGGTAAATCCTGCTCGCGCGCGGCGCGGGTTTGTTCAGCGCGATAGGCATCGAGTTGCTTGGCTAAAGCGCCATCCTGCGCCGCCAGCATGGCCACCGCAAACAAGGCGGCATTGGCAGCACCGGCAGCGCCGATGGCAAACGTGGCCACCGGTATGCCCTTGGGCATTTGCACAATGCTGTGCAGGGAATCAACGCCTTGAAGATGCTTGCTGGGCACCGGCACGCCTAACACCGGCACCGTAGTTTTGCAGGCCAGCATGCCAGGCAGATGCGCGGCCCCGCCGGCCCCGGCGATGATGGCGCGCAGGCCCCGGCCCTGTGCTGCTTGCGCAAAAGCAAACATATCGTCAGGCATGCGGTGCGCGGAAAGCACACGCGCCTCAAAGGCGATGCCAAACTGTTGGAGAATCTGCACTGCGTGTTCCATGGTGTCCCAGTCAGAGCTGGAACCCATGACGACCGCGATTTGTGTGGTGCTCATAGGGTTGGAAACAGCGCTTGACACCTGCGCCCGAGGATCAGGCGGCAACCGTGCCGCAAGGCTAGTAACGCCAATTTTACGTTTTCACCCCGAGTAGTTCTTCATGATTAACGTCACCCTGGAAAATTTCGAAACCGAAGTCATTCGCGCCTCGCAAGACCTGCCCGTCTTGCTGGACTTTTGGGCCCCCTGGTGCGGGCCCTGCAAAGTCATCGGCCCGCTGCTGGAAAAGGTGGAGACTGATTACGCCGGGCGATTCAAGCTGGTCAAGATCGACTCGGACCAAGAGCAAGAGCTTTCTAAAGCGTTTGGCATCCGCAGCATTCCCACCTGCGTGCTGATGATCGGCGGCAAGCCGGTGGATGGCTTTATGGGCGCCGTACCCGAAAGCCAGATCAAGACCTTTCTGGACAAACACCTGCCCCCTGAAGGCGCCTCGCTGACCGACGCCGAAGATGCGCAAGCCCTGGTGGCGGCGGGCGACGTGGAAGCGGCGCTGCACAAATTGCAGGAAACCCTAGCCGCCGACCCAGCCAACGACGATGCGCGCCACGAACTGGTGAAGCTGCTGATTCACCACAACGCATTGGAAGAAGCCAAGCTGGCGCTCGCCCCGGCCCTGGCCGCTATTCCGCGCCAGATCCGCTTTGACGCTTTGCACCACTTCTTGAGCGCCATCGAATTTGTGAACACCGACCCGCGCGGTAACTGGGAGTTGGCGCTATTCGATGAACTCATCGCAGCCAACAAACGCGACTTTGATACCCGCTTGGCCAAAGCCCGCGTCCTGATGGTGGAGGGCCAGTGGACCGTGGCCATGGACGAGTTGCTGGAAATCATCATGCGCGACAAAGCCTGGGACGATGCGGTGCCACGCAAAACGTTTGTGGCGATTTTGGAGCTACTCACCCCGCCCAAGCCCAAAGGCGCCGCGCAAGACACCGGTAAAACCCCCGGTGGCATCGAAATAGCCGGCAAAGTCGTCGCCGAAACCGATCCTCAAGCGCAAATGGTGGCAACGTACCGGCGCAAACTCAGCATGGCACTTAATTAATTGCCAGGGCTACTTAAAAAAATCAAAAGTAGTCATTGCAAGGCCTTGGACCGTTGCAATGGTTCCGAGGGCGTTTTGTACAAACCTTCATTGGGAAGCGTTGCCCGCAACCCGCATTTGTACTCACGCCGTTAAGCGCTGCAAAGCCTCTTGGTATTTCGCAGCGGTCTGCGCAATGACGGCGTCCGGCACACGGGGCGCGGGTGGGGTTTTGCTCCAGGGTTTGCCGTCGACTTGCACCGCCTCGAGCCAATCGCGCACAAACTGTTTGTCGTAACTAGGCGGGTTGCTGCCCTCGGCATAACTCTCCAACGGCCAGTAGCGCGAGGAATCGGGAGTGAGCACTTCATCCATTAGCGTGAGCGTGCCCGCGTCGTCCAGGCCGAATTCAAATTTGGTGTCGGCAATGATGATGCCCTTGGTCAGCGCAAACGCTGCGGCTGCTTCGTACAGCGCGATGCTGATATCGCGTATGCGCGTGGCCAGGTCCAGGCCGATCATGTCCACGGTTTGCGCGAACGTGATGTTCTCATCGTGTTCGCCCACGGCGGCTTTGCCAGCGGGGGTGTAAATCGGCGCAGCTAGGCGCGAGGCATTGCGCAAGCCGGCTGGTAGGGCCACGCCGCACACCGCACCATTGGTCTGGTATTCCTTCCAGCCGCTACCCGCCAAATAGCCGCGTACCACCGCCTCCACGGGCAGGGGTTTGAGTCGTTTCACCAGCATGCTGCGCCCTTGCACTTGCGCCACTTCATCGGGCGCGACCACACTTTCAGGCGCTTCGCCGGTCAGGTGGATGGGACACAGATTTAGGCCTTTGGGCCCGAATTTCTCAAACCAGAACAAGGCCATTTGAGTGAGCAAAGCGCCTTTGCCAGGAATGGGCTCGCCCATGATGACGTCAAAAGCGCTGAGCCGGTCGCTGGCGACCATCAAGATGCGGTCGCTCCCGACCGCGTAGTTATCACGGACCTTGCCGCGCGCTAAAAGGGGTAGGGAATGCAGGGCGGAAGTGTGTAAGGAAGAAGCCATAAGCAGCACTGTAGCGCAGGCAGGGCGCGGGCTCGCGCTCGCGCCTGCGTCTGCCAGGGACGCTCTGCAACATCAATCTCTCCTTGTTGCCAGCCCAAAACGAGTGCGTCGTTACGAGGCCGCAGGCCGTGGCAATCTATGTATCCAGGGACTGCAGCCTCGCGAAGGCTTCTTGCCGTGACGATTTCACAGGCTAATTACGCGGACCCTTGCCGCCTAATGCACCACTTGCGCCAGTTCGCCCTTGCTGTAGCGGGCCGCGACTGCGATGAGTGTGTCGCCTTTAACTTTGGCACCTTGGCCTTCGCAGCCAAACTCGATATAGCGCGCTTTGCACAACTGCTTGGCGGCTTCGCGGGCGGGCTTGAGCCAGTCACGGGCGTCAAACTTGTCCGGGTTTTCGGCCAAAAATTTGCGGCAGGCAGCCGTCATGGCCAAGCGGATGTCGGTATCGATATTGATCTTGCGCACGCCGAACTGAATGGCTTTTTGGATTTCCGCGACCGGCACGCCATAGGTCTCTTTCATCTTGCCGCCATAGGCGTTGATGGTGGCCAGCATCTCCTGCGGCACGCTGCTTGAGCCATGCATCACGAGGTGCGTATTGGGCAGGCGGCGGTTGATTTCTT
>Ga0214919_10002859_pt1 | contig 26658 bp, 25 predicted proteins | sample LL1503_MetaG_FD_177994 | JGI IMG/M metagenome (GOLD analysis project Ga0214919, IMG submission 177994) | Freshwater microbial communities from Lake Lanier, Atlanta, Georgia, United States - LL-1503 | ecosystem: Environmental > Aquatic > Freshwater > Lake | place: USA: Georgia | collected...
CCTGACTGGAGCAATGGATAACAAGAAACCCCGTCAGATGGATCGCAGGCAGCGCATGGAGGCAATCCTCGAGCGCGATGGTGACCTATGCGTCTGGTGCTCGGTGCAGTTCGATGACCGCCTCAACCCCGCCACTACAGAGCATTTAGTGCCCTCTATCAAGGGTGGTCCCAGCTGGATTGAAAACGAAGTCGCGGCCTGTCGACGGTGCAACAACGAACGAGGTCACCAAGGCCCTGCTGGCTGGTTACAAGACTGCGTGGGAACGGGCCGCACGCCTCGACCAGAGATTGTGATTGCCGGTTTGCGTCGGTTGCAACTAGCAATTGAAGAACGCGGCGGCCAACGTAAATCGCGCCCGTATATCGATACGAACTTGCGGCGTTTAGTGAACGCCTACCCCGACCCTCGATAGGCCAGCGATGTCAACGTTTGTTATTACAACTCTTCGGCAAAACGTCGCGACAACTTGGTGAAGATTGACCAACCAATCACCATCGACAACAACGCAACAGCAGCACACGCTCCCAAGTTGTCCCAACCAGGAAACGAGTTGTCATACATAGACCTACGGAACCCTTGAGCAAACACTGCCATCGGATTCAGTTTCCAAATCCACTCCGACCACGCTGGGACTTTCCCTTCAATGAGCGCTGGCATGTACACAATCGGAGTCGCGAAAAACCACATCTGGCTGAAGATTTGCCACAAATAACCGAGGTCACGAAAATACACATTCCCAGCTGCAAGAGCCAATGCAAGTCCAGAGGCAAACAAAGCCAACAAAAGCATTTGAACAATTACCACGGGAATCCAAACGAAGAAGTAACTGCCAGCCAATACAACTGCAACTGTTAGCAATGTCAATTCAATACTGAACTGCACAATGCCATGGAGGGAGTTCGCGAATACCAAAACCTCTCGCGGGAAATATACTTTCTTAACTAACGCGCCATTGCCTATCATCGCATTCATTCCCGAGTTAGTAACAAGTAGGAAGAAATTCCATGGCAACAAAGCGCACAATAGATATAGGGCAAAAGAACGCACACCACTATGCAGACCAATGGGAGCATCGGCTCCAAACAAGTGCCCAAATACAAATGAATAAATAGCAACTGTGGCCAACGGGTTCAACATGGACCATGTCCAACCAAGAATGCTCTTTCGATACTTAGTGCGCAATTCACGCAGAGTCAGATTCCACAGCAATTCATGTGCAGCCGTTATCCGTTTTATTGGTGTTATAACCGATGCCATTAGTGATCTTCCTTCAATGTAACGATGTCTTTTTCAAGTTCAGCAATTCTGACTTCAAGGAGATGTTGCTGATCAGCCAATTGAGCCGTAGCTCTTAGGAAAAGTTTTCCAAGATCAACTGTCGCTTCTCTCTCAGCTTCCAACGCATCTCGAACACGCCACCCAATTGCACTACTCAACCGTCGTGCAAAGAACTGTCCCAATTTACTCAGCATCGAAGGTTCCCCAAATCTCTTCAAGGCGGGCTTTCATTCGCGTGCCGACAACATCATGCCCAAATCGCTGCTGCAGATCACGCTGACCAGCGAGCGCCATGGCTTGAGCCTGTTCAGGATTTTCGTACACGGTTCTCATCATTTCAGCTGCCACATCAGTATCGGGCTCTGCCCAGGTAGCCCTAGAAGAATACGCCTCCGCGCCCTTCCCAACCTTCACCCTCTTCCACGGCACCATATAAGAGGTCTCTGGGGTCATAAAATCTAGATTGCCAGAATAGGCCGTTGCGATGACGGGTTTTCCTAGCAACATTGCCTCGGCGATAGTCAGTCCAAGTCCTTCGGATCTATGAAGGGACACATAACAATCACACAAATTCATCAATGCCGCAGATGTCCCGGCTTCAAAATATTCATTGATGATGACGATGTCGTCGCGGCCACTAATTACTGCAAGTAGTTCAGACATTTCGTTCGGTCGCTTCTCACCATTCACACATTTGATGACCAGAACAGGCCCTTCGCCAGGTCTAAATGCTTTGGTAAAAGCCTCCACTAGTCCAAGCGGATTTTTCCGCTTCATCACACTTCGAAAATCGAAAACGAAAAGAAAAAGGAACCTGCCATCTAGGTCAAAATCCGCTCTTGACACATCTCTATCTACTATCGGTGTTTGTAACGACAAGGGCATATGTGTGATCACCACATCTCGTGGGGCATTTCTTTGAAGCATTTCCATGATGAACTGCGTTGGGGCCCACAACTCATCAACATATTTATATGCATCTCTATACCAGGTGGGAGCAGTTTCTAATTCCCAGAACCATTGTCCGATCATGTACGTGTCTTTGAAAAAATCCAATCCAAACTTTTCTCGAATCTGTTCTACTAACTCAGCATTGGCTGCAGTAATCACTACTTTGTATCGACCAATGTCTTCCGATATGTATTCACCATTTTGTCTACTCTCAGTTTTTCCATAGACCACTGTTGAGACCGGAGTGTCACAAGAACGAAGTGACTCAACAAGAAGTCGAGCGCTTTGTCCTATGCCATCTTCAGCATTAAACAATCCGATTACGTCGACACCATGACTAATTCGTCCACCAGCTTGGATGTGACCATGTGTAGAGATTTTGTGGCCTAACAGCAGAATATTTGAAGATTCGCTTCGACCAAACAGTTCTGCCCAGAGCGCAAACGCTTCAAGTTCACCGGCTTGCACTTCAGGCATTGTCGCCTGCAATTCGTCTCGTTCCCAGTACACAGCTTCCAAATAACGCGGAAGTCCGGTAACAGAATATTTGCTTTTGCTTTTGAGCCATTCGATAAATGCTGAGATTTGCCCAGGTTCGCGAGGATTAGGCGGCAACAAATACGCGGCACCATCAGCACGCTCGATTTCTTCACTATAAATACGTGAAATTCCTGGCGACAAAGTGAGGCCGGGGATCAATTCTTCCGAATGAAAATTCACCTTCATCGAGAGCAGCGACTCCTACTAAATAGAGTAAATATGAGCACAATCGAATTCTAATCTTTCCCAAAGTTTGATATGTCAGTACTTGAGAGAAAGACGACTGTACAATCTATTTGCTCTCCAATTGGCAAGGTATTCATGACTTCAACGGCAATTTCAGTAGAAAATGTTTGGAAGCAGTTCAGGCTGTATCACAACAAGAACCAATACCTTAAGTCAGCGATACTTCATGGAGGAAGATCTCGCTATGAGGAATTCTGGGCACTCAAAGATGTGTCTTTTGAAATTCCACAAGGCTCAACATTTGGTCTCATCGGATCTAACGGATCGGGTAAGAGCACAATGTTGAAATGTTTGACTGGCATTCTCACACCTGAGCGCGGCACCATACATATCGGTGGACGAATAGCAGCATTGCTTGAATTAGGTTCTGGATTCCACCCAGATTTATCTGGAAGGGAAAACATATTCCTCAACGGAGCGATTTTGGGAATGACTTCGAAAGAAATTCTCCGGAAGATGGATGAGATCATTAACTTCGCCGGGTTAGAACAATTCATTGATACTCCCGTAAAGAATTATTCATCAGGAATGACAATCCGTTTAGGTTTCGCTATCGCTATCAACGTTGACCCTGAAATTCTCATTATTGATGAGGTTCTAGCTGTAGGAGACGCTGCGTTTCAAAAAAAATGTATGGAAAAAATTGGAGACTTCAGAAGCGAAGGTCGAACTATTATTTTCGTAAGTCACGGAGTTGGGCTAGTCGCAGCAATTTGTGATTCTGTTGCGTGGATTGAAAAAGGAGTGCTACAGGAACTTGGAAAAGCTCAGTCTGTTGTAGAGCACTACAACGCATCGAGCTTCAACGCCCAGCCGAATGTCTCTACCGAAATTGGTCAACAGTGGGGTTCCGGAGAAGTTTCGATTTCTAAAGTGACCCTTCACGATAAATTAGGTAACTCACAGCATCAATTTCACACTGATGATCCAGTTGACATAACTATTAATTACGAATCTCAAATAGAGCTCTCAAATTTGAGTGTTTCGGTTTACATTAATCACATATATGGAACCTACATCTGGGGAACTACGACAGATTCACACTCCATAAAAGTCCCCATCAAAATGGGGAATGGTGACATTTCTCTCAAGCTTGACCATCTCCCATTACTAGAGGGCACGTACGAATTGTCTGTAGTTTTATCTGATCTTGCAGCAATTCGTGAATTTGATCACTGGGAAAAAGGAGTGAGATTTGATGTTATTCAGAATTCATTCTCTAACAGTGGAATTGTAAACATTGAATCCACTTGGTTTATCAAACAGTAATAAAATCAGTTTTTCTCAAGTAGACCCTTGAGATAAACGCCATAACCACTCTTCACCAGTGACTCTGCGCTTTGCAATAACTCGTTATCGCTAATCCAGCCACTGCGCCAAGCTATTTCTTCGGGGCAGCCCACCTTTATTCCCTGCCGCTCTTCAACGATGCGCACATAACTGCTCGCATCGTGCAATGAACTAAAAGTACCGCTGTCTAACCAAGCTGTTCCTTCTGGCAGAACACTCACAGTCAGTTTCCCCTGCTGTAGATATTCCGAGTTCACCGCAGTGATTTCTAATTCACCACGCGCACTAGGCTTTACATTTTTTGCGATTTCAACGACATTGTTGTCGTAAAAATACAAACCGGGCACCGCAAAGAACGACTTAGGTTCGACCGGCTTTTCTTCAATGGAAAGCACTTTGCCATTGGCGTCAAATTCAACGACACCATATTCACTTGGGTTAGAAACTCGGTATGCGAAAATTGTTCCACCATCTGGGTTAGTCCGCGTCTGAAGCTCTACTCCCAAGCCAGGACCATGAAAAACATTGTCGCCAAGAACGAGTGCACACCCGTCTGTACCAATGAATTTCTCACCAATGATGAATGCCTGTGCAAGCCCATCGGGCTTTGGTTGTTGGGCGAAAGAGATTTCCATTCCCCACTGAGAACCATTTCCCAGAACTTCTTCGAATGCGGAAGCATCATGGGGTGTTGTAATAACAAGAACTTCTCGAATTCCAGCACTCATCAGTGTCGCTAATGGGTAATAAATAAGGGGTTTGTCGTAAATGGGCAGCAATTGCTTGCTTACGCCTTTAGTCAGTGGCCACAAGCGTGACCCCGTGCCGCCAGCAAGAATGATTCCACGCATGGAACGAATAGTATCTCTATCTGGCTATCCCTTATGAATAATGGAGAATTTCAATGCAGTATTTCGTAACAGGCGGGGCCGGATTCATCGGTTCCAACTACGTTCGTGGACTGCTGTCAGGTCGATGGGGCCACGATGTTTCAAAGGTGACTGTCTTTGACTCCTTCACCTATGCAGGCAACGTTCACAATCTTGATGAATGTGCTTCTGATCCGCGCTTGCACATTGTGCATGGCGATATTTGTAAGCCAGAAGATATTTTGCAGAGCCTCCCTGGCCATGACGTCATTGTTCATTTCGCTGCTGAGTCACATGTTGATCGCTCGATTGAATCAAGTTCAGTATTCATGTCGACAAATGTTTTGGGCACCCACCAATTACTAGAAGCTGCACTCTCACTCAAGATCGATCGTTTTGTTCATGTTTCTACTGATGAGGTGTACGGCTCCATCGACACCGGAAGTTGGGATGAAAATGAACCACTCCTACCGAACAGCCCATACGCAGCAAGTAAGGCATCAAGCGACTTGGTTGCGCGGTCGTATTACCGCACACACGGATTGAACCTTTCCATCACACGCTGCTCAAATAATTTTGGTAACTACCAATACCCAGAAAAAGTAATTCCGCTTTTTATTACAAACCTCATTACCGGCAAGAAGGTTCCTCTCTACGGTGACGGGAAAAACATTCGTGACTGGTTACATGTTGACGACCACTGTCGCGGAATTAACCTCGTTGTCGATAACGGCAGAGCTGGCGAAATTTACAACATCGGCGGTGGCACCGAATTAACGAACAGAGAGCTCACTTTCCTCTTACTTGAAAAATGTGGTTTCGGTGAAGAACGAGTGGAGTGGGTGGAAGACCGTCTCGGACATGATCGTCGCTACTCAGTGAATTGGAACAAAATTCACAATGAACTTGGCTACACACCACAGGAAACTATCCAATCGTCAATCGGTGACATCGTTGCTTGGTACACATCCAACCCACAATGGTGGGAACCATTACGAAACAAGGCCAAATAGCTATGTGGCTAATTCTTGGAGGGGAAGGCCAGCTCGGCCTTTCACTTCAATTGATTCTCTCCCAAGCAAACATTCCGTTTAAAGCTGTCGGAAGAGACGCCCTTGATATTTGCAATCGAGACGCATGCATTCAAGTCATCAATGAATTGAAGCCAAGTGTTGTAGTCAACTGTGCTGCTTGGACTGCGGTAGACCTTGCCGAGGACCATGAAGAAGAAGCATTCGATATCAATTGCAACGGTTCTCGAAACGTCGCAATTGCGTGTCGAGAAGCAAATTCAACCCTCGTCCACATTTCTACTGACTATGTGTTCTCCGGTGTTTCCGATACTCCGTATGAAACAGACTCACCCACAGCACCCATGTCGGCATACGGCCGATCAAAACTGTGCGGTGAAGAAGCAGTTCGTGAGGAACTTCCAGAACGCTCATACATCTTTCGTACTGCTTGGCTCTACAGCCAATTTCGTGGAAACTTTGTCATGACCATGGTTCGCAAAGCACTCACTAACTCACCAGTGCGAGTCGTATCCGACCAGTTAGGTCAGCCAACTGTTGCCACAGACTTAGCCCAACACATCGTTCATGTTGTTGAATCCAATGCCCCCTTCGGCATTTTTCACGGCACAAACTCAGGTCAAGCATCATGGTTCGAATTAACTAAAGAGATTTACGCATTTCTCAAAGTTGACACTTCATTGGTCACGCCCGTCCCCACTTCTGAATACACCACTCGCGCAGTGCGGCCCCAATATTCTGTTCTCAGCCACAATCACACCACCGGTCTTGGTTTCCAAGAGATGAATGATTGGAAAACAGCTTTGTTAATTGCTTTGCCAACTATCAAAGAACAGATTTTGAAAGAAGATCAGAAATGAACATTGTCCCGCTCTCCATTTCAGGTGCATGGCTCATTAAGGCGAAACGTTTTGAAGATGACCGCGGGTGGTTTCAAGAATGGTTTAAACAATCAGTCATTGAAGAACACACTGGTTTCAAATTCTCTCCAGTGCAGACAAACATCTCCCACTCAGCTGCGGGCTCCATCCGCGGAATTCACTACAGCATCGCGCCAGAGGGCCAGGGAAAACTCGTCACTGTTATGTCCGGAACAATTGACGATGTGATTATCGATGTTCGTCCCACTTCTCCAACGTTCGGCAAGTGGGAAAAAGTGCGCCTCAGCGCAGAATCAGGAGATTCGGTACTCATCAGCCCAAATCTTGGTCATGCTTTTCAAGCATTAGAGAACAACACCATCGTTAGCTACTTGGTGACTGCCGAGTTCAATCCCACTGCAGAGAAGGGCATTTCACCCTTCTGCCCCATGATTAACATCACATGGGATTCCAGCGTCACGCCGTTGGTCTCACAAAAGGACATAGCCGCTCCTTCACTGGCTGACCAACAGAAGACCGGCGATCTTCCTATCTAGAAGGTTTTATTAAGAAAGCGGTTCCTAACTAAGGGTATGGCCGCGTATATCATTAATTTTGATGGAATCTATTTACACAAGCCAAGTTGACTCACTAGATACCAATAGCGCACACGGAATCGCTCTAAAGCTTATTGGCAAGGGAAAAACTGTCTTAGAACTCGGTGCAGCTTCAGGCCACGTAACTAAGGCCTTAAAAGAATTTGGAAATTCTGTGACTGCCGTAGAACGCGATGGTCGCTTCACCCAACAACTGGCGAGATATGCAGACGAGGTAGTTATCACCGATCTTGACTGGCTCGACCTTCGTGAGCGTCTCGCTGGCAAGAAATTCGATGTGGTCCTTGCTGGTGATGTTCTGGAGCATTGCCCGAGACCAGAACTAGTGCTTCTTCAATTACACGATCTTCTACAACCTGATGGATACGTCGTGATCTCTCTTCCCAATATTGCTCATGGAGATGTGCGTCTATCCCTCTTAGCTGGCAATTTCAATTACCGGGCCAATGGTCTCCTCGATCACACTCACCTCAGATTCTTTACTCGCAGTTCAATAAATACTTTTCTCGTAGACAACAACTTCGAAATGACTGAAATATTGCCAGTGACAGTCAAGATTGGGTATACAGAATTAGGCGCCGAACAAGCAGGCGTTCCAATTGAGGCAATCAAGTATGTGCAACAGGACCGTGACGCAACTGTGTATCAATATGTTGTAAAGGCCATTCCTCAAGCTCGTAACGAAGTAGACACGATCGACTACGCAAGTAAACAAACCAACAATGCTGACACTGATCAGTTGCTTGCTGAAATCTGCTTGTACCAAGAACTTATCGCTACATCCAATAGCGTTCGAGATCATGAATACATGCATAAGACTCGATGCAACGCAGAGATCGAAAACCTCAGCACGAAACTTCATAAGTCGCTTCACGAAACTGAAATTGCTAACAGTCACTTACTTGCGGAGCAACACAAAGTTATAGAGTTAACACGCAGTATGAACGAATTAGAACGCAAAGTCGAACAGCTGGAGAAGAAACTTTCTGACTCTCAAATTGTATTCCTTGATGCTCGTGATGCAGCAATAGGTGCAGCCGCAGAAGCAGGAGAGTTACGCTTTTTGTTCGATCGATCACAGCATGAACAAGCTATTCTTATTCATCAAATCAATCTGCTTCACACTTCACGTACTTGGAAAATAGGCCGCTTTATTTTGCTGCCGTTGCGCGCTCTTCGCAAAGTACTACGAACCTTAATGAGTTAGACCCGCCTTCCATGCCGGCTTTTTCAATCATTACTCCTGTATATAACCCACCCATTTGGGCTTTGCAGGCCTGTATTGATTCTGTATTGAAACAATCATTTACAGATTGGGAATGGTGTATCGCAGATGACTGCTCAACTGACCCTAAAGTTCATAAAGTTCTGAAGAAGCTCGCCAAGAAGGATAAGCGCGTCCGACTTGAATTTCGATCACAGAACGGTGGCATAGTTGAGGCCTCAAACACGGCTATCGGTTTGGCAGTTGGTGAATTCATAGTTCTTCTTGATCATGATGATTCCCTCACTCCCGATGCGCTTACTGAAATCGACGATGTCGTTTCAACACGCCCTGAAATTGACTACTTGTATTCTGATGAAGACAAGATTGATGAAAAGGGACGCATATTCGACCATTTTCAGAAACCAGATTTTTCACCTGAACGTCTTCGTGGGCAAAACTATTGCTCGCATTTATCAGTGTTTAGAAAATCACTGCTGGACCAGGTTGGCTATTTTCGGTCTGGTTTTGATGGATCGCAAGATTATGACTTGATTCTTAGGGCCACTGAGAAAGCGCGCAGAATATTTCACATACGAAAAGTTCTCTATCACTGGAGAGTGGTCGCAGGTTCAACTGCAGGAGATATTGATGCAAAAACTGAATCGTTTAATCATGCAAAGGACGCGGTTGCCGAACACTGTAAGCGAGTAGGAATTAATGCCTCCGTAGAAAATTCGGATCTGGGATATGTAATTGTTAAACGGAAAATTGCTGAATCTCCAAAAGTCAGCATCATTATTCCGACGCGCGGTGATAAAAAACGAGTTTGGGGCATCGAAACATGTTTGATCTCTAACGCCGTTTCCAGCATTCTGGAGCGTTCTACTTACCTAAATTACGAGATAATAATTGTTCACGACGTAGTAAATAACTTCAGCTCTGAACTACAAAACATTATGAAAGATGAGCGAGTCAAAGTCATATGGTATTCAAAGCCTTTTGATTTTTCTGAAAAGTGCAATATCGGCGTCATAAATGCAACTGGCGAAATTGTTATTTTGCTGAATGATGACACTGAGATTATGTCGGAAGATTGGATCGAAGTTCTGGTTAGTTACTTAGAAGATAAGGACGTAGCTGCAGTCGGTCCAGTTACTTTGTTAGAAAATGGTTGTTTCCAAAGCGCCGGTCATTCCAATAACCCACAAGTACATAACTTGGGCAATGGAGACGTTCTTTACGCAAGGGGTGATTTCGGTTCACGACTAGTGACTCGTGAGATCAGCGGCATCACCGGAGCCTGCATGGCCATTCCGCGTGATAAGTATTTTGAATTAGGTGGCTATTCCACAGCATTCCCTCATAGTTACAACGACGTCGATTTTTGTTTCAAAGCATTAGAGAAGAACTACCGAATCATCTGGACTCCGTTAGCCAAGATTTGGCACTTTGAGTCACTGAGTCGTAATCCAACTGTTCGTGAGGAAGAATACAATCTTCTCCATCGCCGATGGGGCCGCTATTTCGGCCAAGATCGTTTCTCGAATCAATTGTCATAGGCCCTGGTTCGCTGTCATCTCTTGGTTGCAGAACCCCACTAACCCATTCAGATAGAGTTTTTCAATGATTATTTCGCGTACACCGCTCCGCATTTCTCTGGGCGGTGGCGGCACAGACCTCCCGTCTTATTATTCGCATGACGGTGGTTTTGTCTTGTCAGCGGCAATCGACAAGTACGTCTATATTGGCGTCAATCGCACTTTTACGGATGACTATTTTCTTAAATACTCGCAATTGGAGAGAGTGACAGATCGATCACAAATCGAACACCCAATTTTTCGAGAAGTCCTCAATCTTCTAGAGATCGACAAGGCAATCGAGATTATCAGCATGGCGGATATTCCTGCAGGGACAGGATTGGGTTCGTCTGGCTCGTTCACCGTTGGTCTCATTCGTGCGTTGTATGCCCACCGCCGCGAGCACATCAGTTCTCAGGATCTAGCTGAAATGGCTTGCGATATTGAAATTAACAAGCTGAATGAACCCGTCGGTAAGCAAGATCAGTACATTGCGTCGTTTGGAGGAATCAATTGTTTCGAATTCAAGAAAGATGGAAACGTAGATGTTGCCCCATTGGCATTATCACTTTCTACATTGCATGATCTTGAATTGAATCTTGTTCTTTTCTTTACTGGTTATTCACGCTCGGCTTCTGGAATTCTGAAGGACCAAAGCGATAAATCAAATTCCGGCGATGCAGATATGCGGAAAAATCTTGATGAAACGCAAGCTCTTGGTCGCCAAATTAAGGATTGTCTCGAAAATGGCGACGCAGAACAATTTGGACTCTTAATGAATGACCATTGGCAACGGAAACGTCGCCGAAGCACTGGTATGTCTAACCCAACAATTGATGAACTGTACGAATTAGGAATGGCCAACGGAGCAGTCGGCGGGAAACTAGTAGGTGCCGGCGCTGGTGGGTTCTTGATGTTTTATGCAAATGATGCAGGAAAGCTCCGCAATGCTTTTCGACAACGAGGTCTCGAAGAAGTCGTATTCCGTTTCGATCACGACGGTTCGACCATTTTGTCTCGAGGATAATTTGCAGTGCGTCATCATGGCAGGTGGCCTAGGCACACGTATGTCTCACTTCACTAAAGAGATACCAAAAGCTCTAATTCCAGTCTCTGGTCAACCATTCATACGTCGTCAACTTCAAAACCTCAGTTCTCAGGGAATTTCACACGTCATCATCTCTACTGGCTATCTCGGAGATCAGATAGAAACAGAGGTCAGTGAAAACTGTCCCAAAGGCATGACAGTTACTTGTGTATCCGATGGTCCTGTTCTTCTCGGAACTGGTGGTTCACTGCGGAGAATTTTGGATTTGGGTCTTCTCGATAATGTATTTCTGTATACATATGGTGACAGTTACCTCACTGTTGACCATATGAAAGTGGCTGAAACGTACGATGCTGCCGTTGCTGATGCTTTGATGACAGTCTGTGAGAACTCAGGCGGCCATGAAGTTGGAAATGCCATAGTTAAAGATGGCATGGTCACCCTGTACCAGAAGAAAACTAACGATGCTCGTATGAAATGGATTGATTACGGCTTATCCGTTATCTCATCAAAAGCACTAAACACCTATATACCTCCGGATGAAACTTCCGATATTGCACTCATGTTCGAAAAACTGTCTATCGAAAACAGACTGCAGGCATTTGTTTCGTCGGAAAGGTATTTTGAAATCGGATCTGTGACCGGTCTACAAGAACTCGAATCACACCTGGCTAGTCCCGACTATCCTCTATCTAAATAACCCAACAGTTCTATCTGTTATGAAAGAAGTCTTATTATGAGTATTCCAAACGCAGAAATTGAGTTGCTCATCCCCGCCTCTGATGTTGAGAATCCAGAAGTTTCAATAGTCATTCCCGCTCTGAACGAGTCCATCAATATTGCTGAATTTGTGCAGTGGTGCCATATTGGTCTTGCAGACGCTGGTGTCCGGGGAGAAATCCTGATAGTCGACAGTTCAACTGATGACACTCCTCAAATCGCAATCCGTGAGGGAGCCAGAGTACTTCGTTGCCCAAGGCGTGGACTTGGCCGCGCATACATCGATGCCCTGCCATATGTTCGTGGAAAATGGATAATCATGGGAGACGCAGACTGCACCTACGATTTCTGCCAATTGAAACCATTCATTGACGGATTCCGTTCGGGTGGCGAATTCGTTATGGGATCTCGATGGAAGGGCTCTATTGAGAAGGGCTCCATGCCTCCCCACCATCAATATTTCGGCACACCCTTTACAACGTGGATACTTAACCGTTTATACGGTTCGAAATTTTCAGATATTCACTGCGGTATGCGTGGAATAACAAAAGACGCATTCGAACGAATGCAATTACAGTCGCAATCTTGGGAATACGCATCCGAAATGGTGCTCAAAAGTGTCCACATGCAATTGGAAATTGTAGAAGTACCGGTGCACTTTCTGAAAGATAGAAACGGACGCGTAAGTCACCATAAGCGCGAAGGGTGGTGGTCGCCATTTGCCGCTGCATGGATCAATCTGCGGGCGATGTTTATATATGGTGCAGATTTTTTCACGTTCTGGCCCGGCATTGTTATGGCTCTGCTGGGAATACTTTTGTGTATCCCATCAACTCTCGGCACAGTTCAAGTAGGTGCCATTAGTTTGTCAATTTTTTGGCAGTTACTAGGAATGACATTGACAACCCTTGGGTTAGTCGGCATCTACACAGCAATCATCTCTAAAGTTCTCTTTGATTACACCGGACAAGAATCAAAACGATGGACTCGTGTGCTTCGGTACACACGCACTTCGATATTTAGTGCTGGAGTAATTGTTGCTGGAATTGCTGGCACCGCACCATTATTGGTGCATTACCTCACCAATCAGTATTCACTTCCTGATATTGATAGTCGAATTTCGCATATGGCGATTTCCGGCCTCACCGCAATCATCGCTGGTGTTGTTACCTTCATTTTTACGCTGATCGTTCATGCATCAGTTCTGGCGTCGCGCTTTCAACCGGAGCTAAACAAATGACAAAAGCTAGATGTCAAACTTCTAGTTAAATGGTGTATCCAGCGGCAGAAGCATCGTTGTAGAACATTTTGACAGTATCAAGTGAGTACACACCTAGGTCTTTACCAATGTTGACTAACTTCTTCAACAGATCTGGTGTCACCGTAATAATGTGGCATCCAAGTTGGTCAGCCTGGACCACATTAAGTACTTCTCTTGGGCTAGCCCAAATAACTTCACAGTTTCCAACTGCAGCAGAACAGGCAACTGCTCGTGAAACATATGGGCTCGGATCGATACCGGCATCAGCGATTCGCCCAGCAAATACCGAAATATTCGAACCAGTAGTTCCAGCAAGAGCTATCGCAGTGTCATCAATCTGTTGATTTGTAAAGACTGCGGTGACGTTTACTTTCACGCCGTTCTTAGTGAGATCAGCAACCAGTGGCAGAGAGGACTCACCCTTTGTGTTTGTAATGGGGATCTTGACAAACACATTTGCGCCCCAAGAAGCAATTTTCAACGCCTGAGTTCTCATTTCTGCAAACTCGTCAGAAAACACTTCTAGTGAAATTGGTCGCGGCGAGACAATTTCAATGGCCTTGTGGGCGAAAATCTCATAGTTATCAACTCCGGCCTGACGCATCAGGGTTGGATTCGTTGTAAAACCTGAAATGGCCTTGTCATTGGCCAATTCACTGATTTGTTTTAGGTCTGCCCCGTCAGCATAAATCTTGACATTCATTTCAATCTCCTCGTTCATCTATTCCAAAGTGTGTTCTCAATATTAGACCAGCTTGGCTCATCGACGATACTTTCCAGGTTGGTTCGCTCCGTAGAGTTTCGTTATACCCATAATCAATAAAGAGCGTCATGCAGCCAGCATCAGTTCCGGCATCAATGTCACGCCACCGGTCACCGACTACCACGCTGGTTCCTAGATCAATACTGTGCCTAGCGGACAACTCAACAATCATTCCTGGCTTGGGTTTACGACATAAGCAAAATGCATCGTCATCATGGACGCACATAGAATTCTCTGTCAATCGGCAAGTTTGCTTCACTACCTCATTTATTGCCAACACATCGCCCAATGCGACTTTCCCACGTGAGATGTCGGGTTGATTCGTAATCATGAACGTTTTAATGTTCACAGCTGCCAGAGATTGACATACCTCGACCGCACCAGATACGAACTTCAAAGAATCGACATTATTGTCCGCTATCGGCGCACCGTTTTCAACGAGGGTTTCAATCAGAACTCCATCCCGATCAAAAAAGACAGCGCCGTGTGAGGTCAAATTCGTCCCGACTCCGCATCGGGAAGAAGCTGCGTAAGAGAAGCTCGAATCGCTTCTGCACATGTCCGCGCATTCGACCATCCGGTTGCCCGAATTCGCCGTGTGCTCAGCCGGACTATAGGAACATCACCCTTCCAGCCTCGGTCGCCCCCAGTATGAACTTTCTTCACAACAGATGTGTCAAGTCCTAATACATTCATAGCGATATCTGCTATTTCATTGACTGTTATGTAATCAATAGTCGCTACGTTAAATGCGTCGAACTGTCTGGGTTCCGTTATCGCAACATGAAGAACTGCCGCAACGATATCTGAAACATGTACGTAGCTTTTGCTTTGATTACCGTCCCCGAGAATTCGAAGTTCCGTTGGATCTGCAAGTAATCGTTTTACAAAATCAAAACCAACTCCATGTGTCTGTCGAGGACCAACAACGTTTCCAAATCGGAATGCGAAACCTTGCATATCGAACATGTAACAGTAAGACCGAATGAGTGCTTCCCCAGCAAGTTTGCTTGCGCCGTATGTTGATACAGGAGCTAATGGGGTTTTATCTTCCGTTCCTTCTTCTTCTCCGATATCTCCATAGACACCGCTGCCAGATGCATAGAGGATTGACGGCACCCCTGCCAACCGCATTGCCTCAACTACGCCATTAGTGAGAGCTGTCCCCTCACGAAAATCAATCTCTGGATCATTCATTGCTGCGGCAATATCGGGATTAGATGCAAGATGGATAACTGTTGAAACGCCTTTAAGTGCCTTAACCAATCGATCACGGTCCGCTATTTCGCCTCTCACAATCTCGAAACGAGAGTCTTGCTTGTGTTGTTCGAAATGCCATTCTCGGCCTGATGAGAAATTGTCATAAATGACTACGCGCTTTGTTGCCTCAGTAGCAAGCAACGCATCAACAAAATGACTTCCAATAAAGCCTGCGCCGCCAATAACTGCAACTACATCTAAGTTCATTTAGTGCACTATCTCTTTGCCACAGATTCCCACATAGTCGTCTTCATCTGAAGCAACGGGTGTGAGACTAAGAGATGCCAAACCACTGCACAAAGACCTTCAGTGTGTGGTGTAATTCGATCAGAAAATTTGGGTGGAATAATAACAACAGCATCACCGGCTCTTGCGGTGTACCCGCCGTCTCGGCCTACAATTCCACACACACGAGCCCCACGTTCTTTAGCCAGATCAATTGCACGCACAAGATTTGGAGAAACATTCTTCTCGGCATCGCCACCGCCTACTGAGAAAATAAGTAGCGCATCCTTCTTATCGAATCGTGACACCTTCAACCACTCGGAAAAAATGGTATCCCAACCTTCGTCATTTGCCCTTGCAGTTAATTCTGAAACATTGTCGGTTGGCGCGTAACACTCAACGCCACAAATCTTTCGGAAATCATTCACAGCATGACCCGCATGCCCTGCTGAACCACCGACACCCAAAATAAACAGCCGCCCATTGGTCTCTCGGACATCATGCACAATTTGAGCTACCTGTTCAATTTTCTCGTGATCAATTTCGGCAAGAATTGACACAGTCTCTTTAAGAAAATCACTAGTAAAAGTCATATTTTCAGCGTAGCAGACCTGCAGAAACTGAGTCCGAATTAGCCCGGTAGTTACTTCCAACACATCGGTAAGTACACCCGGATGATAGTTACGAAAGACGCCTTATTAACCCGATAATCCCTTGAGATGCTTTCCCAGAATTAGCCGATTTCCCAGAATCTAATGACAATCGATTTGTGTTGTAGTAATCAAAAGCTCGACACAACATTTCTGAGTTGTTCAATGTAGGTGTCCATTTGAGTTCTGATTTTATCTTCGAACAGTCAAATACAAAATCTGCTGTGAGCATTCGAAACTGATACGGACCAATAGGTGACAGACCAAGACGATTTAAAATCTTCAGTACAGGAATAGCTGGAAATGCTGGCAAGCTTCCCACTCGGGCACCGCAGTCGGCTCGGTCAATCACAGACTGATACATCTCAAAGATTGAAGTTACGTTGTCTGATCCAATGTTAAATGTATGACTCCCTTTGAGGTTAAGCGACGACAACATTGCATTAATGAGATCAAGGGAATAAATGCATTGGTATCGAGTTGACCCGTTTCCAATTAACCAACATCTTCTTCCTTCAAGAACAAAATCAAAGAAAATTGAAAGCATCCCCACTCGACCAGCATCGAGGATGTTCGGACATCTGAAAATAATTGAGTCAAAGTCAGAAGCCCATTCAGCTAGACACTCCTCAGATCGAACTTTGGACCGCCCGTATGCATCAGTTGGAATTGGGGAATCTTCATCAGTTATCGGTCGATCACCCGAATAGCCAAGGAAGATTGCATTCGAGGATGTAAATACAACTTTTCTGCAGGATGACTTTCTGGCAATCTCGGCCACCGACTGAGTGGCGGCAACATTGTTATTAAACAGATCAGATTGATCATCAACTCCAAAGTCAATCTGAGATGCGAAATGAAAAATTGCATCAAACGGTCCAGTCTTAGCAATCACTTCCACTGCTTCCTGCTGTGAAAGGTTTTGTTGAATAAACGTGTGGCCACTGGCTTGTTCAACACCTGGAAGAGCGTCCACTAAGACCAACTCATGACCACTCTTTTCGAGTTCACGTGTGAGTATGGTTCCAAGAAAACCTGAGGAGCCGGTTATTAGATAGCGACTCACGATTAACGCCTCGTTTATTGATTTTCTGAAAGTTTAGGGTTTCGAGCAATAACTGTGATTTGCCAGCCGAGTTTGGATTTGGTTCGGCTGATTCGAAACAATGTTGCAAAAATTTTCATCGCGGCTCTAAAAAGAAAGGACGTCTCGCCTTCGTAGTCTTCTGCGACCTTTGTTCCACGCGCTAGTACTGCCAATTTGTAGAGATTGAAGAAGGGGAATCCTGCACCTCTTACTTCAATCACCTCAAAGCCAGCCGATTCAAAAGTTTCCTTCGCTGTCACCCGAGTGAAGTGTCTGAGGTGACCAATCTGAATGTCAAATCCAGTACGTGGGCCTCCTGGAACAGTGGCCACCATGTGACCGCCAGGAACAAGAGCCTCTCTCGATCGTCGGACGAATTCCACTGGATCGGGAACGTGCTCAAGCACTTCGGAACAAGTCGCTATGTCGGCCGCTACCGCGGATAGGACATTAGAGGCTGACTCGCTAAAGAGATCCAGTTCACTGACTTGTGCACTCGGCACCTTGCGCTTAGTTGCCGCCACCCCTGAGGTGCTCAATTCGAAACCAAACAGACTGAATGAAGGGTGTGTGGAATTAATGTGACGAAGAAGATCGCCCTGTCCACATCCGATATCTACCAGACGACTTCCGGGCAATGTACGAATCATCCCTGATACGAGCCTAAAACGGAATAACTGCGCCGGATTTTCTTGAGTATTAGCGTCGTAAACAGACCAGTGTTTATCCCAGTCATACATTTCGTCAGCCATCTCCATATCCTAGAGCTATTGACAGATGAGGTCCCGACTTCCAATGGTGACCTTCAGTATCTGGGTACAATCGCAAACATGACCCGATACAGATTTCGCATGCTTACCGTGACCGTAATTTGTACATCAATAGTCCTCAGATACTTAGCACTACCAAATCCTCTTTACGGTGCGACCCATGACGATGAGCTGATGGTAAGACTGGGGGCAAGTATTCTGCGTGGCGATTGGTTAGGTAACTACAGCGACCGAGGCCACATGCTGCTTTCGAAACCAGCTGGCTATCCCCTGTTCTTAGCATGGACTCATTTCTTGCCCTGGGCTCCCACAATGACTGTGCATCTCGTTTTGTTGGCAGGAATATTGCTGGTAGCACGAGAACTGCGATACATGAACATGAGTAGGACCTTTGTGCTGCTCTTCATCGCATTGAGTGCTCTACATCCTCAGTGGTTTGGCGCCGAAATGTCACGAATTTATCGTGATGGTCTGCTCGCTGCGCTCACATTCCTTGGTCTTGGACTAAGTCTTCGGCTTGGTCGCATTTTGCCTACTTGGATACAAAGGAAACCATCCAGAGGTCGAGTCGCCGTCGAAGTCATCATAGTTTCTTTGCTATCCGGGCTCACTTTGTCTTGGTCAATTGCAACAAAACCAGGCTGGTACCCGTTAGCAGTTGTGATGTTAATCCTTTCAACACGTCGAATAATTTGTATTCGAAGAATTAATTGGGCCATCTGGCTCCCTCGACTTGCCGCGACGGCAGTTGTCGGTGTCATCGGAGTCACATCAATTGTGGGTTACGTCATGAAGCAGAATCAGAGGCACTTTGGGATTAGCCAACTTGATTCATTCTCGGCGGGCACTTTTCCCGCTGCACTAAACAAGTGGTCTTCTGTGGAGTCAAACGACAGCAGAAAATATATTATTGTTGATGCATCACAACGTAAACGTGTATATGCCATCAGTCCCACCGCAAAGAAACTCGAGCCGTTCCTAGATGTAGCGCCAGGAGTTGGTTGGAGAAGTGCAGCGTGCAATTCCCCATTAAAAATTTGTGATGAGTCGGCGGCATGGTTTGTATGGGATTTGCGTGATGCAATGCACAGTGCTGGTCTCGATACCTCAGCAAAGCAGTTTGAAGCATCCTTCGCCCAAATTTCACGTGACATTACTAATGCTTGCCGGACAAAAACCTTCCGATGCTCAAACAGTGGTATCGCTCCAGGCGTCATCTCTCTTGGCGAAATGTCGAAACGAGAGGTGATCGACGCTTATGCAACTGCAATTGATTGGTTAATTTCCCCCAGTATTGGTTATACGACTCGGGGTGGTGTAGCACCTGACGGAAGCGTGACGAAAGACTGGGATCAAGTTGTACGAGGACTACCAGACCGCACTGCTCTCAGTACCTACAGGCCCGAGGTTGCAGCCATTGGAAACACCATCTCATTACTACAAAGTCTTTATGCCATTTTCTGGCCATTACTAATTCTCGTTGCCATGCTTGGTTTTATTACAAACTTCTTCAGAAAAGAGCGGATCCATGGACTGCCACTAATTTCATTAGTGGCAATTTTTGGAATTATTCTCTTCATTGGACAATTAGCGCTTTTAGAGGCAAGTTCGGGTATGTATCTGACGGCTGGAAAACCGTTGTACTTATTACCAGCATTTCCATTTTTATTGTTGACAATCTCCATTGAGCTCGAAATTGTGACTGGTCAACTCACTAGCAAGTACTTAAAGCTCTCAGACAAGGACGATGCTCAGGGCTGAGCCGGTGTAGCCGAGGACTCGAAACTTGAGACCTCTGGCAATTGATTCATTCAGCGCCAAGCCCTCATTGAATGGATCGAACGCTTCGTCAAAATAAATGCAATCGCCTGTTTTCCCGTTCTGTTCCATCCACTCAAGAACATCTCTTGTCGGCTCGAGGAGATCCACATCAATTAGTACGAAGAGCGTGGAATCCTCAGATCGCATCAACTCTGAAATCGTCTCATTAATTAAGCCCTTGTGCCATGTAAGACTTTCGGCGCCGGAAATTACTGGGAACGGGCTTGAGGCATCTTGCGGCGCAAATACCCCTTGGTTCATGACGGTTACACCAGCTCGTTTCCATGGGGCCGGCAATCCTTCAAAAGTATCGAACCCGTCCCAGCGATGAATTTTCTCTAAATGGTGATGCCACCAAGTTGTGGCACGACCTGAGGCAACTCCGAACTCAGCCACCTGAATTTTGGTTGAACGCTTCGAGAGATACGGCAAAACTGCTTTCAACCACATCTCTTCTCTATTTGAATAGCGAACACCGGGGCCGTCAAGACCAAAGGAGTCTCCATTGATCCTTTGGAAGTAGCGCGCGGAGAGAACAACAGTTTCTGCATACCAAAGCACCCTTCGACTATTCATCAGGTAATGCGACAGCATGCTGAGAATCTTCTCGCGCAACTTGGCAGTTGGGGTTTTGAAAGATGTCAAACCTGTCGACGTATTCATCTCTTTTTTCATCTTGTCTCCAATTAACTAGAGATCGCACTTAAGTGATTAAGTTAACTAACACGATATCGCCAGCAGATTGTACCAATCGCTCAGGTACTGTCGACAATTCATCCGCAAACTGCACCCAATCAAGGACATACCTGCTCCAGTCTTCGTAAGTATTTTTCTTCCCAAAAGTTGATTCCCATGAGGCTTGCCCAAAGAGACAACTAGTTGATGCTGCCTTAGTAACTACTACAAAATCGTATTGGCTATCTCGAAGCCAACTTAACTTAGTTTCGAACGACGCAAAGAATGGAAACTCTGCACCTTGAACCGTGGATCCTGCTAGATCAAGGCTTGCTACCTCATATCTCGATGAGAGAAGAAGATGCGGACCTTGAACAGCTAAAAGCACCTTCGCATGGTCCGGGATGCTGGACATAATCAATCGATAGTCCGGTTGCGCAATGAAGAATCGCTCTTCTGTCACAATTCTCGTGAACGAACCACTTGTAGAGAATCGGAAGGTAGACACGGCAGTATCCCAAAGACCAGTAAGAGTAGGAGAGAACAGAACTAGTGGGGCAAGCAAACTCACAGCACTCACTTTTCTTAAACTCTCAGAGGTTCGATCTCGTATTGCTAGTACGACTAATACTGTAGGAATTGCCAGTGTTGGCGCCCAAAACCTTGGGAACCATGTAACTGGTGCAGTCCGTCGCGTAGTAACTGCGATGAGCACGTAAAACATAACCAAGAGAATCGAAAGGACGACTGAAAACAAAAAGATTTTTTTGAATCGCGAACTGTCCCCATCGCCCATCTCTGCAGTCGCAAGCAATGTGACAGCAAGGACAATTACCGCAATAACCCAATGTGAAGTGCCGAGTTCCCTGATAGTTGAGAGTACGTGAGGCAGTACCGCAACTTGCTCGGTGTACCCAAAAAAGGGAAAGATACGCGAAAGATTGCCCTTGAAGACTGGGAACAGGGGACTTCCCACATCCCTAACTCCAAGAACCATCCAAGGTAAGAGTGTGATTCCCCAAGCAAAACAAAGGGGAATAATAAAGTTTCGAGAGCGATATCTGCGAAAACACAGAACTAGTGGGAGTAAAATCATGAAACCAACTGCCAGTAAGTTGGGTCTGAAAAGAACCAGTAACGCCGCTCCCGCGCCAAATACTAATCCAGCTGTGCCTAAGTCCCGAGGCGAGCAAGTGTCTTCTGTCATGGCCGGCAGAATTGCAACACTCAGTGCGAACACAAAGAACGTGGGTGACGAGTTCGCTGCCCCAAAGTACTGGTGCGAGAAAATAATCATTCCGACCAGACCAACTCCTGCCCAATAAATATTGCCAGCGGAACGTCGGCGCCAAAAAACAAAAAGCAATAAAAGACTCCCCAGAAGTTCGTCAGCGAAGTTAAGAGTTCCCTCATGGAACGGCCCCATGATGATTGCTTGCAAGAACGAGAAGAGACCTGGACTAGTCAGCCGTCGATTATTAAACGGCTCGTTTAGATCACCCATCATCCAGAATCGTCGAGCCAAGTAAAGATAAGCGGGATCATCGTCGCAGGGATTCCAGGGTCGAAATCCTGCTTGTGCTGAGCTCACCAAAGCAACAACTGACAATGCAATACTGCTCGATACCCACCTGCCCCACTCAACCCTCCCAGCGCTGTGGAATGCAGATTTCATTTTAAGAAAGGCGAAAAAACCGAAGGCAATGGCCCCAATTATTTGAATTGATATCCAGACTCGCGGGGAGCCTGCACGAGCGGTGGCGAATAACGCGGCAATGAATCCTTCAACTGCAATCCCTAGAACAAGAAAAATTGCGCTTGACCTTCCGGTCGGAGAAGTCCGAAGCGCACGACTCGCTAACTCACCCCAACCAAGCAAGCCTGCTACCACGAGCGAGACCCAGAGCAGGTAGAGGATCATCGCGTCAATCGGGAGAAGTTTGAAGTTTTGACCGCAGGATTGAACGCTTGCTCCGAAGTACTCTCTTCAACGAGGCTTTCCCACTTGACCATCGACGTAGCGTGGTCACGCCAATTCGTTCGCGATATTCAATGGGAATCTCAATAACTTTAAGACCACAAAATGCCGGAATGAGAATGAGGTCAATAGGAAATGCATCAAAATCGTAACTCCATCGAAAATCATGTAGGACTTGTCGCCTATAAGCACGCTGTCCTGAATGGACATCCAAGATGTTTTGACGTGACCTGATTGAAGCAATTCGCGAAAGAACGATATTGCTGACGTAGTTCTGCAATGGCATCGCAGAAGGTCGTCCATATCCAAGTCGGTTAGCCCCTGCCACATCAGATCCATTTCGAATGAGGTCAATTAGAGCGGGAAATGCTTCGGCTGGATAGGTGTTGTCCGCATCAATAGTTGCCACAATTGGCTCTTGCGGCGTCAGCAATGCCTGGTGGAATGCAGGCCCAAACCCTCGGCGCGGACCATCACTCACTATTGCGCCACAGGCAATAGCGATTTCCTTCGTGTTGTCCGTCGAATCATCAACGACATATACGGCGACACCCGGTAAAGCGTTCTGCACATCTCTTACGACCTTAGCGATGGACTTCTCTTCGTTTCGCGTAATGATTACGACGGCGACGTCGCTGAAGGTTAAATCGTTCACCTTCTTGCTCCAAGCCTTTCAAAACGAGTCATAATTTCAGCATCGTCTAATTCGAACCCTAGTTGCCGCGCAAGACCAATGGATTGCTCCAAGCAGCCGTCCACATTCAGATAGTTATGTGATCCGAATCGTCCGTGAAGAATGATCCCCTTCTCTCGGGCCCATGACATCACTATTTGCAGGTCACTTTCGAACCCTTGCGTGTACACAACATATGCGAGTTCATATCGATCAACATAAACCGACGAAAGTTCAGCTCCATTAGGAATAAGACCCCTGGATCTGAGTCCCTCAAGCACATGGCTGGTGAAAAAATCATCATCTAAGTGTGAAATATCCGAGAGAGTTGGAATGATTATCTCACTTTGAATCGAGAAGCACCCCGGCGGCGCGTTCTCGGGAGAGAATACTGCCGGATAGGAGATTCTGTTTGGCATAAAGTCTTTATCAGGGACATAGACAGCAGTCCACTGATTCTCATCGACCCCTTTAAATCCCATCGTGATGATAACGGTTGCATTAGTGCGCAGTCGTCGGATGCACGCCTCAACTTGACTCGGCATTCCGTCTACCAAATTAGGTAAAGCATTCAAAGGCAGAGTTGAAGCAACAACGCCTGACTCATGAGTCCCGTTCGAGGTCTCAACTCGTACACCTCCTGAGTGTGGGATGATTTTCTGTACCACGGTGGACAAGTGCAGTTTGTCTTTTGAGATTCCCTTAGACCAAGACTCCATCAATGCTGAATAACCACCAGTCCTCGGATAGTTGTAGTGAAGCTGGTGCAGATAACCTTCGGTCGATTCTCCAAGAGCGCTCTTCAATACGTCCTCAACAGGCGGTGCTGGAATTCTCTCCGACCACACCATGGACAAGTCCTCCAGTCTTGTCTTCCAAATCTTTTCGTTGTACGGACGAAAGTAGAGATCGGTCAATGCAATACCAAATGAGCCAGAGAAATAATCTGCAAGATTCGCAGGTTTGAATTCTCCAGCGGCACACGCGATTTGGGCCTTGACATAATCCGTGACGCAAGCAATTCTGTCCCCTGTACGCAGTGTCCCGAGATCATTCTCTATCGGATATTTGAGCAGCCGTCCACTCACTGAGACCTTGTTGTTTCGCAAGCACTGGTGGACATTGGACCCTAGAGATGAGACCATGCAGTCCAGCAGCAGTTTCGATCGTGAAAACATGATGTGCGGACCACGGTCGTAGGTGTATCCATCAACGATTGTCGAAAGAGCATGTCCACCAGCCAGACTGCTGCCTTCAAGAATTGGCGCTCCTGTAAGAATTCCCAAAGAAAGACCGCCAGAACCACCGCCCAATATAACTAAGTCATTCATTTGGAGACTTTAAACCTAATTAACTTAATAATTACAATGTTACCAGCCCAATTGAACTCAAGCAATAATCTGGCACATACGCTAGATAACTCTCAGTTAAAGCGTTGTTTCCTAAGAATTGCATAAAACTCATTTGAACCACGGAGTGTTGGATACACGCGTTCAACTGACAGTTGAGTCAAGCCAAGTGAAAACAATACCGTGATGATGGTGCGAAATGAAGATGGCGTAAATATCCATGCGTGAACATCTAGATATCCATCAGTCTCTTCAAATTCTTTAATCGCACTTTGAATCTTCGAAGCGTCAATCTCGCCGTCTCCATGTGTGCCATTCCAGTGGGCCGCTGGATCATTATGGGTAGTTAGTGCACGATGCTCAATAACGGAGTGCAGAGTGTGACGATGACGACTTTCACGGTGAGCTTCAATTACTTCTGCAACATTGGAATCTTTTAGAAAATGATCAAAGGTATAACGGCGGTCAGGAACAGCCAAGAAATACCGACCGCCCGGTGAGAGTAGGTCAGAAACATTAATCAGATGCCGAACCAAGTCTGGTTGGTGCTCAATTGCATGTGATGACACACAACAATCAAACAGTTCTTCTACTACCGTCAGATCTCCATCGGGATCTATCCAATGAATCTCTGGGATGTTTGATTGATCAATTCCTATTTCTTGTGCTCGTTTCTTCAAGTCCTCCGTAGACAACGTGTCAAAGTACTTCACTCGCGGGCCAGTCATACTGGGATTATTAAAGGGGCCAATCTCAAGAGCATTCAAGGATGAAGAAATGAGAGAAAAGAAATCGGTCCGCCCTTCAATGGCAGATGCGCATCGCCCTTCATTGATTCCATGTGCAGCGAAGTGAGCGGTTAGGTCATCATCCGATAGTTGATTCAAATCTGGATAACGCTTACGATAAATACTTTGATCAAATTCCAGTGGGAATTCCGAACTTACTGTGTCCATGTGAAATAACTTTCTAACCATTCGGAGTACGCAAACCGAATTGTAATGGCTTTCTCTATCTTGCAAGTGATGCAAAGAGCCAAGCCCATACTTTGCGAACAAATAGATAAGTCAAGTCTGAATTGAAACTCAATTCAATCTAAGAAGTTGATTTCGTCAATTTATGAAAACGCCGATTTTTGAACCTTAGTGCTGGTTGCTCAACTAGGTACCAAGACGTCATGGTAATTGCCATTGTGATTGATAAGCCGAGAAAAATTCTGAAGATGCGTGGCCCGATGAAGAAATGCTTACCTAAGAATGTGAAGACAACGTAGTGCTACAAATAGAGCCCGTAGGAAATTCGGCCTATGAAGCGAAGCCACGATTGCTCGAGAACTCGAGAAACTAACCATGCTTTCTCAACAGAAGCGAGAATCATGACAAGAATTGCTACTGCAACCAATGTAAAGCCTGAGGTATAGAGAAATGAGTTGCTTGGACCTTGATAAGCAATCACTATAAAGATCGGTAGCGCTGCATATGCCGTCAATTTTAAAACCTTTTTGTCAACAACTGCATGACGATAAAATAAAGCTAACAACGCGCCTATTAAAAGTGAATCAAGCCGCGCATCAGTGCGAATGAGAATAACCATCCAGTTGACATCATCGTTCCAAAGAATAGTTCTACGCAGAATAATTACACCAATAAATAGGCTTATCAAAATTGGAGCAAAGACTTTCGGTCGTCGAAACCTCAAAAGCAACATAAGTACCATTGGCCAAAGCAAATAGAACTGCTCCTCGACTGCGAGACTCCACAAATGCCCAAGATTGGATTCAAAATTCACTGAACCGCGGCTTAACCATGGCAATACGTAGTACCAGTTGTTTAGATAAAGAAGCGATGTCCACGTCTCGTTCCACTGACCGCTAAATGGTTGTTTTTCAAAAACTGCAATTGCAGCATCA
>Ga0214919_10002860_pt1 | contig 26655 bp, 12 predicted proteins | sample LL1503_MetaG_FD_177994 | JGI IMG/M metagenome (GOLD analysis project Ga0214919, IMG submission 177994) | Freshwater microbial communities from Lake Lanier, Atlanta, Georgia, United States - LL-1503 | ecosystem: Environmental > Aquatic > Freshwater > Lake | place: USA: Georgia | collected...
CTGCGGCGGAGGCTATTCTTCCCCTATGGCTGCCTACGTGGCCCAAGCTTGATGTATATACAACGCAGCCCTTGAATGTAGTCCTCTCGGAACACAATGTTCAAATTCACGTTCAAGATCTGTCGGAGAATTCACGTCGCCAGATTCAGCATTTCAAGCCGTGCCATCTCATCTTTAGCAGATCTGAAGCACTTGGTCTAGTTGGGCTAGAAGGTCAGGCCGCCGGTGCATTCTTAATTGGTAACATGCTGCCCACCTATGTGGAGGCGTATTCTGGGAACCCGCATGTGGCGCTCATACCCGCGACTCTTGAGTCATACAATGCTGGACAACGTGATACATTCGCGTCAATTACGATTGATTCTTTACAGAAGGGGATTGATGCATTTATGGCGGCCGATATGGAGGTTGTACGTAGGGAACAGAAGGCTGCGGCCTTCAAAAGAAACGAGGAGTTTGTCTTGCAGCTTTCTGAACTTTTCGCGAAGCCGGTCTGTGCGACAAAGGCCCCACTAGTAAAAATGCTATCAGATGCCGAACTTCCCTCAATCAGCGTAGTGACGCTCTTATACAACCGCCGTAAGTTCGTGGATCTCGCGCTCCATAATCTCCTCGTCACAGATTACCCAAAGGATAAGATTGAGTGGGTGGTGGTGGAGGATTCTGACATCACGGAGGAACAGGCGGCCGACAAGGTGATCAAGTTCGGAAGAGAATCGGCCCCCTTATCCGTCTCCTATATACCTGTTCCATCCACAAAGAAGATCCGTAATACAATTGGAATGAAGCGCAACACTGGAATTAGCAGAGCCCAGCATGATATTATCGTATTCATGGATGACGACGATCATTATCCCCCATCAAGTTTCCGCAGAAGAGTATCAACCCTTTTAACACATTCTTGGAAGCCTAAGGCGGCGGCTTGCACCACGATAGCCTGTTATGACTTGTTAAAGGGGATGTCGGCAGTGAATACCCCGCCGTGGGATCTTCCTTTAAGAAAGCGCATTTCTGAGGCCACTCTTGTTTTCTATAAGAGTTGGTGGGAGGCCAAGGGATTTCCTGAGGTCAGTGTTGCAGAGGGAGAAGGGTTTTTAGAGGGGCGTGAGGGGGATGTATTAGAACTTCCTCCTCAGCAAATGATTGTTGCAATGAGTCATAAGACAAATTCAACGAGTCGCAAGTTTCCAGATGGGCGGCCGTCTTGTTTCTGGGGATTTCCCAAGGAATTCCTCAAGTGGCTGCACGGCTTAGTGGACGTTGAGATCGAGTAGGTCGCTTCGCCTTGCGTTTCTTTGAACGTGTTTTCTTGTATTTTTTACCGCCTTTCAACGGAGAAGGGGGCGCGAGTTGACTCGCAGGGGCGACTGTAGTCGCTGGAGCAGAAGGCGCAGAAGGCGACGCGGGAGGTGAGACTGTAGTATCTAGATGGTCATCAGGTTCTGTAGGATCATTTTGATTAGGAGAAAGAGAAAGAGAAGATTCATCTCCTTTCATAAGTGCAGAAATTCCAGAACCACTACAAACGCTCATGACCTCATTAGCAGGTGGAAATCCAAAGAGGGAAAGCATGGCCAAAAATATAGGCTGCATCTTAGTCCCATTTAACGCAGTTATAACGGGTGCATAAAGTGTGCACATTTTTGCTGGATCATCCACAATTTCAGAAACCTTATCTTTTAGTTTATTGTGGATATCAATAAAACTAAATTCCTTACCTGGATCCGCATACATACTCAATTTATCCTTGATAGATTGCGATGTAAATGTCTCTAACACCCAAGCCAAAGTGCCTGTAATAAACGACTTGCCCATGGAAACAGAAGCTTGCACAAACTTTCCTCGTTCTTGCGCGGGCTGTGCAAGAAGGAATACATTCAAGATATATTTCGCAACTATTCCCATTGAAACGCCAGTGGCGCTGAAAAATCCGAGCGATGTAAGCAGCGCCTGGTGCCATTGTTCAGTCAAGATTTCTTCTATAAATACTAAAAGTGTTAGAAGCATATTCTTGTTCCCTAGGCGCGCTCGGTTGTAACGGAATAAGTCTATGAGGGCCATCAATCCCATAAAGAACGGTGCTAAAGGGATATTAAGACCCATAGGCATGTATGGATTTGGTGGAATAGGTATATCGCTGTGGATTAATTTAACTAGACCGAGTTGTTTAATCTGGGCCTTCCCATCATTTATCATCTGTAACAAATATCTCAGATTCTCCTCCATTTCTGCATCTTCTCCTTCTGCATCTGCAACACCCCCTCCCTTATACGAAGTATCACCTTTCAGATACGGCAAGAGCCATGGGCAAGCGGCGAGAGTTTTCTCCATTTTCTTTTGTTGACTAGAATCCAGGATAGAACCACGCTCATTCATAACAAAGGCCGACCATCCTTCAGCCCCATTATGTTCCACAAAGGCCGTCAAAAATGCCGACATATAAGATAAAAAAGTAAGTACACTATCCTGTAATTGGTCGGGTGGTGTTTCTTTAAGAATTTTTTTTACTTCATCCGCCTTGGAAGTAAACACCTCCATCTACCGTTAAGTGCTGAATTTAAGTGCACCGAACTGCGTTCGGTATAGCACTTAACAGCATTTCCGAAAATGGTTAAGAACTAGCGTTCTTAACTTTTCATTTGACGGTACCTAACTCCCACACATTAAACAGCCATCCCCAGACTCCGCGTCTGCCTTAGCCTTCGCTACAGATTCCTCATACTCTGCAGCGAGCTTATCCAAAAGCTCACGCCGCTTCTTCTTCGGATCCTCCTCATCATCTGAATCTACGTAGCTATCTGCATCTGCATCTGCATCTGCATTATCCTCTTGCATAGTCCCACCAGAAACTGCGGCCAAGAGACGAGGGTCAACCGTAAACTTCTGAGCCATAATCGGCGCCTTCGTTCTGAGATAATAACACCCAGTCTTCAGCCCAGTCTTCCAAGTGTAGAAGTGCATACTCGTCAACTTGGCGTAGTTGGGATCGGCCACAAAGAGATTCAGGCTCTGCGACTGATCAATGAATGCACCACGCGCAGCGGCCATGTCAATAATGCACCGCTGCTTCAGCTCCCAGCTCGTCTTGTAACGCGCCTGAATTTCAGCGGGGATCTCGGCGATGCCCTGGACACTGCCGTTGCGGGCCACGATCTGCTGCTTCACCGCATCAGACCAAATGCCTGCAGCCAACAGCTCAGAAAGCAAATACTTATTCACCATGATGAATTCGCCGGCCAGAGTGCGGCGCGTATATAGATTGCTCGTGAATGGCTCAAAACACTCATTATTACCCAGGATCTGCGACGTGCTCGCAGTAGGCATAGGCGCAATGAGAAGCGAGTTGCGGATTCCCTTGGCGGCCGTCACGCGTAGAGAAGCCCAGTCTAGTGTGCCATCCTTCTCTGTGAGTGGAGTAATCTTCCAGAGATCAGGCTGTAAGAGACCCTTGGATGCAGGAGACCCTGCGAAAGTCTTGTAGGGGCTATTTACAGTGGCAATCGCCGCCGACTCCTGCACTGCTGCGAAATACATGTGCTCAAAGATTCGCTGATTGAGTTCAGCCGCCGGCTCACCCTCCCACTCAAGCTTGAGTGCGGCAAATACATCGGCGAGGCCCTGAACACCAAGGCCAACAGGGCGATGGCGCATATTGCTCCGCTCTGTCTCTGGCGTGGGGTAGAAATTCACGTCAATCACCCGATTCAGATTCCGAATCGCCACCCGAGTGACTCGGCGCAGCTCATCAAAGTCAAATGCTCCAGCATTTACAAAAGCCGGCAGGGACAGGGACGCTAGATTGCAAACCGCAGTCTCCTCAGGGGAAGAATACTCAATAATCTCACTACAGTTTCCAGTTAGAATACCATTGAACATACCAGCGTGATTTAATGGCTCATTGAAACAATAAGTGTCGTCTGTTCGGCCCATGTCAGTTACAGATACGACAGTCACAAACTGCTCAGCATTCCTTTGAGGCTTATTTCCATTAATAATGAGCCGCTTACAGTCTAGACCAAGAGCATCCAGGCGGTAGAGACTAGTGGAACTCACAAGGATCCGCCATAATGGTTGACAATCAAAGAGCTTACGACCACCCTTCCCATCAGGTAGCATCGTTTGTCTCGCATCTTGTGACTTTGTGACTTTGCTCTGAACACCAAGAGTTTGGAGCATTAGGCGGATATTATCAAGAAACTCAAAGTTGATAGAGCCAATTTGTAGAGATTCATTTTCGCCATTATGTGCTACACATCCATCTGCATCTAATAGACCAGCAAACCATTCTAATCTGCAGCGGAGACTGGCATTGATAGGAACATAATATTTCTCTGCCAAGTCGGTGGGAAGAAGACAGTTAATTAGTCCTTGTGACGTCTCAATATGAGTTGTGGAGCGAATCTCAAGATAGCTAATTAGTTTCTTCTTTTCACCATAAAGTGCAACCGCAGGATATCTATTTCCACTTGATTGATTGTGATATGTTCCATCACCGCAGAAGAATCCGTGTGTGTAAGGGAATAGAATATCCTCTGTTACATTTCCTTCTACAAGAGGAAGATCGCACTTTGCGAGCTTCATCCCCTCTTCAAGATCTGATGCATCAACGCGCTTACAATTCTTGAGTGTTTCCTTATCCTTGTATGACTCGCGGATAAGGAACTTGTGATAAGGAGTACAATGAATCTCTGCCCCGTTGCTTAGAAGAACGCTGATAAGCTTCTGATTTACTCCAGTCTTAAGCACAGTGGTCTTGCTCCACGCATCACCGTTCCAAAGAGTAACCTCCTGATTCTCAAGTTCATGAATTTGCTTCTGTCCCTTATCTGTTAGAATCATTGTTTCAGGTGCAACGCAAAGATTACTCGATTTAATCGTCCCAAGATTCTGCTGATTTGACTTCCCATTCGCCGCGTCCTTGTAAAGAAGGTAAGGAGTGCCAGTCTCCATCTGCGCATCAAGAATCTGAAACCACAGCTTCTGTGCACTTATCTTCTTCTTGGCCCGCCCCTCCGCCTCATACTTTGCGTATAGATCGCGGAACTCCTGGCCCCACACATCGGCCAAGCCAGGAGCCTCGTCAGGACAGAAGATGGACCACTCTCCATCCGCCTCCACGCGCTCCATGAAGAGATCTGAGATCCAGAGTGCATAGAACAAATCGCGCGCGCGCTCCTCCTCCGCACCAGTATTCAGCTTGAGCTTGAGGAAATCCTCAATATCTGCGTGCCAGGGCTCCAGATACACGGCAAAGCTGCCGTTGCGTCGCCCACCCTGATTCACATAGCGAGCCGTATTATTAAACACTCGCAGCATGGGCACTAGACCATCGCTGATACCGTTGGTACCGCGAATCCCAGAGCCACGTGCGCGAATATTGTGACAGTGAATACCAATACCACCCGCATACTTGGAAATGGCCGCACAGTCGCCGAGTGTCTTGTAAATTCCGGAAATTGAGTCAGAGTCCATGGCAACTAGGAAACAAGAGCTCAGCTGAGGGCGAGGGGTGCCGGCTGAGAACAGGGTGGGAGTCGCATGAGTGAACTTCTTTTGGCTCAGCAAGTCATATGTCTCAAATGCACGGGGAAGATCATCGGCCCAGAGGCAGAGGGCTACCCGCATCCAGAGATGCTGGGGTCGCTCACGAATCACGAGGGTCGCGTCCTTGAGCAAATACGACTTCTCCAGTGTCTTGAAGCCGAAGTAATCTAGATCGTAATCGCGCGAGTCCTTGATCGCAGCATCAATCTGTGGGCCCTTGACTGGGTCATCACATAGCTCTAGGATCTGGGGGTGAATATACGAAACCACCTCGCCCGTCTTTGCATTCTTCTGAGAGCCGAGGCGCTTCATTACTGTGCAAAAGCTGGAATCGGTCTCCTTATGATGATTGCTGATGGCAATGACGCTGGCGAGGACGGCCCAATCGGGATGGGTCGTGGCCAGGGAAGCCGCCAGACGTGCGGTTAGCTCGTCAATCTCGGTTGTCTTAACACCGTCATAAATCTGCGAGAGCACCTGCTGCGCTAGTCCATCGGGATTGATCTTGAGGCCGCGAGCTGCCTTGCGGATTCTCTGCAAGACCTTGTCGAAGCTGATGTCCTCATACACGCCGTTGCGCTTTGTGACTCGCATACTAAGAGGCATTTTGAGTTTGTTTTAAAGTGGTTTACCTGGTCAATTTTTAATTACGGCGTGTTTTTCTGCCTAATTTACGTAATCTACGTGTCTTTCGGCGGGGCTTTTGTCCAAAGGGACCAAGCGAGGCATACCCCCTTAAAAATGTGAGAACCCTTTCCCATGGAGTTTTGTCTGTGCCCCCCTTATAAGAAAAAGGCGGGGTGATCTGTATATAATTTTCTGGCGGTAGCTGGATTCTCAAAACATGATTATCCCTGTCATCAAAAAATAGAATTCTATACTCTGTATTTACTCCCCCGCCAACCCCTTTTAACAAGAAATCCACATCTCGCAAACTTTTGTCTGGGTTATAGGGGTCCTTGCTCACTGTGTATGTTCTTTGAGAAGGATTATTAATTAATTTATTATCAAACAGTTGTTTTCTTGGATCATATCCGATATATGCACCAATCTTCTTGATTGAAGCATTTATGTAAGGACGATCAGAATTATTTGTTAATAAAAAAATATATTTTACTATTCCAAGGCTTCTCAGCTTTGTGGCCGTGTACATGATAAATGCGGCCCTAGGATTCACGATAATATCATCGGCACGCCATCCCGTCTTCCACCCCGTTACTAATGTTTCGTCTAAATCCCAGACTAAAATCCAAGGCTTTTGCTTTTGCTTTTGCTTTTGCAAAGGCAAAGGCAGAGGCAAATGCAAAGGCAGAGGCATCTTATTATATACCCCATAAATAAAATGGGGCTTTCTCGAAAAAGACACAAAACCCCAAGAAGGCAAAAAAATCCAAACCCAAGAAGCATGGGTAAAATCCCTTTAACACATGGCCATACGATGTATTATGAGTTGCACGGCTCACCCACTGGTAAACCCCTCCTCGTATTACACGGCGGTCCAGGCGGAGGAATATCTTATAGATATCTCGGACTCTTTGATTTATCAAAGTGGAATATCATCATGTACGATCAGCGTGGTTGCGGAAAATCCACCCCCCGCGCCCTTGATTCCCTAGACCATAATAAGACTTCGGACCTCGTTGGAGATATTGAGGCCTTGAGAAAACACTTGGGAATTGATACTTGGACGATATTCGGAGGAAGCTGGGGTACCACTCTCGGCCTAGTATACGCGGAAGCATATCCCGAGAAAGTGGCCGGTCTTATTTTAAAGAGTACCTGCCTACTCACTAAATGCGGACAAGACTGGCTATACAGTAAGGGTGGCGCAAGTGAACTATTCCCTGCAGAATGGGATGACTTTGTTAAAGTGGTAAAGGGCCCCCTTAAATACAAGAATATCTTGAGAACATATAAGAAACTTTTGTTATCTGATGATTTAGTGGTGAGGAAAGATGCGGTAAAACGCTGGTGCGACTGGGAGGATAAAATATCTTATCTTATCCCACAATGGAACAACGATTCTTACAAGGTGCAAGAAGAGGTGGCTGTTTTAGAGAATCATTATTTCTATCATGACGCATGGCTCTCACCGAATCAGATTATAAATAACGCGGCTGCACTAAAAAACATCCCTATTACACTTATCCACGGGCGCTATGATGTGATTTGTCCCGTAAATGATTCATTTGAGTTAAAAAGGGTTCTTCCTCAGATTAGCTTGTTTGTTGTTAAAGATTCTGGTCATGCAATTGTGAAGAAGTCAACTAGAAAAGCCATTAAGAAGATTACAAACAAATTTCATGCAGCAAAGTCTACTCCTCTTCCTCTTCCTCAAGCGAAGATAGCTTCTGGTGGTCTTTCTCCTGCATCTGCATCTGCATCTCACGAACCTGACCAGCGATTAACTTACTCTGTGTTATAACTCGGCTGCTGATGCACATGGATTCCAGCTCCTGCAGTAATAACTTATACGCATAAGGAATCTCAATCGCACTGAAGTTCGTCGTATTGCCACATCCGCGGCAATTCCAGATACCCTCCACGGGGTTGGCCACGCACAGCAGACCACAATCCCTACAAGAGAAGCAGCGGAATGCATCAGAACACTCCATCAACCGCTCCTTCGTAAACTCGCTCATACCATGCGCAATCACGCAATCGCGCTCCATCTCACCAAACCGCAACCCACCCTCGCGAGCCCGCCCTTCGGCAGGCTGGCGAGTGAGCATAACAAGTGGCCCCGATGCGCGGGAATGCAGCTTGTCCGCCGAACAATGGCGCAACCGCTGATAAAACACCGGCCCCACAAAGATATTGGTCTCCATCTGCCGACCCGTAAATCCATTGTACAGAATCTCATTGGAATACGGCTCCAGCCCAAGATCATCCCGCAGAAGCTTGGACAACCCATCCACCGTGCAGTTTCCAAACGGAGTACCATCGCCCAAGGCACCCACCTCGCACCCCACCTTGCCCAGCAGCGTCTCCATCAGCTGCGCAATCGTCATGCGGCTAGGAATACAGTGCGGGTTGATGATGATATCAGGGACAACACCTCCCGCCGTCTGGGGCATGTCCTCCGCGTTAATAATCATTCCGCACGTGCCCTTCTGACCATGGCGTGACGAGTTGCCCGTCCATACACACCGCCCCCGACGACGGACCATGAACACCTCGCTCGGCACTCGCAGACAGTACACCTTGCCACTAAAGGCCTCCACAACCTCCTTTTGCCCATCCTGCTCAGCCGCGTGGCCGTGGTTCAAAGTCGGTCGCAGCCGTGTGCGCCGAATACCAATATCCCACGCATCCGCGGTCGTGGTAATTGTCCGCCCATCCTTCATGGTGGCAGTGCTACCCGCCTCATACCGCACATTCGAATACGAAGTGTAGCCAGCATGCTGACAGACGATCTGCACATCATCTACCAGTCCCTTTGACGAGGTATAGTAATGCAGCGACGTGGCCGTCTCATGTCCATCTCCCAGGAACATGCCATTCAAGAGGACTCGGCTCTGCGCAGCACTTAGCTGGAAGGCCCAGGCCGGCAGCCGCTTCTTAGTCGCACCCACGCTCATGGGCTCCAAGTAGTGCGCGATGTCCTTCTCATTGATATAGAACTTCAAACTCTTCTTATTCAGGTTCGACGCCCATCCAAGAACTTGACACGCATCCAGAAGTGCCTTCTGAACACGCGGCTTATTCGCCGCAAACTCCACGCGCGCCAGGTAATCCTTCTCTTTGATATACGTCCAGCCCTCTGCAATCCACACTCCGAAGAGTGTAAGCCAGGCATTGGCCGTCTCTCCCTCAAAGCGATGATCCCCGATCTCTATCACCAGATCGGGCCGCGCAATAGGCCCGTCGCACTGAAAGCGCACACGCTTACCCATCATATCCTTCGCCTCCACAAGACCGAACTCCGTATGATCCCGCTTCTGAACCCACATGCGGTGATTGAGAGTGGTGCGCAGACTCACACCCTGTGTCTCAACCTCATACATATCCCCCGTATGGTCAAACACCAGTGTCTCAAGCGGTGCAACATACTCGGTGCACCCCGTCTCCTTATTCAGCTGTGCAACAGTGTCTGTCATGAGCACCTCGGCGATAGGCACCCACCCACGATTCTGAGTCAGCACATCATGGTCGTCTGTCAAGCAGAACTTGTCACCTATCTCTGGCACACGGTCCTGCCGAACCCGCACCTTCGCAAACGAATACCCCTCACCATTGCGGTTGCGGAAGATACGATCCACCCAACCAATCTCATTATTACGGATTGTGCGCGACACATCGCGATACTTCTTAGTACCAGCAGGAATCACCGTTCCAGTGGGAATGCGCAAAGGAACTACCTTGCCAATCAAGATATCATCATTGTCCACGTAATGATTCTCTGGCACAAACCCATCCTCTGCAAGCTTCTCGTAGTTGGCATTCTTCATCTGCCGAGTGAGCTGCGGGTCTGGCTTGTGAAATCGCTCTTCCTCACCCGACGACTGGTTCTTCTTCTCCTCATCCTTGTATGTGCGGTAGAACACACTGCGGAACCCCCCACGCTGAAGGAAGGCCCTATTAATCATGATGGAATCCTCCTGGTTATACCCAGTGTAGGTCATGATGGCCACTACAATATTCTGACCCGAAGGCATCTTCTCAGATCCATAGAACTTGCTGACAAACGGCGAGACCAGCGGAATCTGCGGGTAACAGAGCAGGTGCGACATCGCATCAAACCGCTCGCGATAGTTGAGCGCATACATGCCCATCGCCTGCTTTCCCATTGCACAGTTGTGAACCGCGAAATTGTCTCCCGCGATGAAGCTGTGATTATCTGACTCCACCGTAATATCCGAGATGCGAACTGAAGGGTGTAGCTCGATTGACTTCAGAGGAACGAAGAGAGTCTGGCCGACCACCTTCACTTGAGAAGACCAAGTTGCAGGGTTCATGAGCTTCTTCACACAGGGTGAGCCGATCTCCCGCCCGTCCTTGTAGCTGCGATACGCCGACGACAGGACCTCAAGTGTATATTCTGACCCAAGCCGTTTCTGAATGTCACCCAGACCCTCGCCAGGATACTTGTCAAAGGCCGCCCGCGCCGCCGCGATCTTCTCCTTATACTGATTCACAAAGAGCTCCTTCACCTTCAAGAACTCTACTACGCTTGCACTCTCCATCTTCTTCCGAGTGTCGTAGGTATAGCCGATTGTGTCAAAGGTGTGGATCAAGTTCTTTGCGGAGTCGCTGATCTTGTACCCGCAGCGAACTCGGTCTTCTCCCTCTCCCTCTCCCTCTCCGCTCTCAGAATGCAAATGCTGAGGCTCAAGCAAACTCACCTCCACACCAAACCCCTTTAACATAGTCACGGCTTGCAGCATGAACTTCTGCAAACTCTCCTGAAACTTCGGATTGATCTGCTGAGTTGTCGCGGCGCACACGTAATTGTAACCACGGTCTCCTAGATCATTCCACCGAATCTTGCAACCGTCTCCCCCCTGGAAGGCCGCGAGGAACTCGCGCTGCACAAGGGGAGAGCCCTCCGTAATCCATGCGGGGATAGGAAGACGGGCTACCTCTGTATACTGTCCGCTGGTAATTCCGAGCGAGGCCATGAGAGTCGCAAAGGCTCCGTTGTGCGTGACTCCGAAAGTACGGTGGACCACATTATTAAATGCACGCTCGGTAAACTTGGGAGTCACACGCTGAAACCCAAGGGCCTCCACATCCCGCTCAAAGGCCTCCGCATCGACCTCTAACCCAAAGTGTCCGGCCACCTGAGCTGTAATTCCGCCATGTGACTTGTTGTAGATTCCGAGGGAACCGTCCGACATGATATGACCGGCAATTCGCGCTAGGACAGGGAGCTGACTACTCGCCGAGGTCAGCGGGAGAAGGTGTGCAATGTCCGTGAAGTGCTTCTCAGCACTCTGAATACCCAGCCGCATCATCTCTTCTGCTAGGATTGAGTCATCTAGGACCAGAGCAGTTGCAGTTGCCTTTGCAGCAGTTGCAGAAGGAGAATCCGAATGAATCTGAATGCCCACGAGGTCGTCGAGGCGCAGGTCCTCCGCGTTCTTCCACCCCTCTGGCGTCATGAACGGATGATCCTCCGTCGCCACGATTGACCTCCCGCTCGTCGTCACCACCTTATAAATCTTCTTATCCGTCTCCCGCACATAGTGGTGCACAACCTTCGACGGCTCAGGCATGTGAGTCTCAGGCGAGAAGGTCATGACCGAATCGCCCACCACCACGTCGCGAATGGCCTTTCGACTCCCGTCGCCCATGAGTACCAGTTCATCTTCCGCCACGCATTGGTAGGCATTGCGAGGCGACTGGTTGTGGTCTGGGAAGGGGATATTGGAGGCGAGAGACCCCAGAATGCAAGAGGGATGGATCTCCGCGTGACTCTTTGAGTCATCGCTCACATCCGAATACTTCATCGCAATCATACACCCCTCCGTCTCACCAGGGTCAATGTACTCCAGTAAGTGATTTCCAGCAGGAGTCTTCCAGAGCATCAACTCCTCCCACGTCGTCATCTTCTTAATAAAACCCTCTAACACAGGATTCTCCATGATCTCACGAAGAGCGGGTGCATAGAGCAGAGGCCGTAACATACGACCCGCCTCTGTCGTAACCCACAGCTCCTTGAGACTTCTCTTCCAAATAATGCCCGTCTGCGGGTGAAGCTGGCACTCGCGCTTTGCAGCTGAAAGGGCCTCCACCGCCGCCACAGTATCCTCCACCTTGAGAGTTCCGATCCACGCGCCATTGAGGAAAACGCGCGTTGAAGAATGCTTGTCCTTCGTGCTTGAAACCTTGAGAGGTACTAGCGTTCCCAGCTTCTCCAGGAAATCCGATACACAGCGAGGATTGCTAAAGATGCTCACAATTGCCGTGGTGGCCATGTTCTTTACAACACCAACTGAGTGACCTTCTGGTGTCTCAGCTGGGCAGTTTCGCACAAGGATGCCATTTGCAAAGAAGTCGTGATTATCAGAACGAGTTGTGAAATCGTATACTTGCTCCACGACTTCTTCCGTGATTTCTGAAATCGGAACGATTGCACGCCCATTATCGGCCGACGTCATCTTGACGAACTCACAATAAGGGATATAGTTCTCGCATTTTGCCACACACTTCTTATTTAGATTGTGGCAGAAGCGTCTGATACTTTCGAGCGACATTCCTTTCACAGAAGAACAAATGTCTGCGAATGTATTCCCGTCAGCCCGCATCTGCCGCACCTTTTCCACAGTCTTCCTCTTCTCCTCAAGAAGGTCCGTGCGATATAGCGCATACTCAATAGGAATCGCAGATTCCCGCACCTTTTCCGCACAGTATCTGTAACCAATTACTGTCGCATACTTTGCAATTGTTTCACAGGTATTATTGAGTCTGAGCTCATGAATTGTATTTGTGCCTACGATAGTCTTGATGGCCATATCGATGCCAAGATTCTTAAACAAACTCTGAAGTTCCTTCATGAATACCATGTGATCCGCGGCCTTGTCATTTGAAGAAGTCTGCTGAGTAGGGTTCATGGAAAGCTTACGACCATACACGGAAATGCGAGAACCGTCTCCGCCCTGGAAGGCAGACAAATACTCCCGCTGCACTGACAAGGAAGCATTCATAATCCACGAAGGGACTCGTGGGGACGCGCTAGTCTTTCTTCCGACGGTGGCTCCAGTAATGACCATCAATGATGAGAATGCCCCTGCCTTTGTCACATCATAGTAATTATAGTGAGTATCGCGACCATTTGTCTTATTCTTGTGAAGGCTGTGCTTGGGACGCCACTTTGTATGGCCAAAGCCAAGCAGCGCAATGTCCGCAACAACCGCCTCAGCGTCAGATTGTTCGCCTACATAGAAGCTGGTAGAATGGCCATAGGATAACTTGCACAGGTGTCCATCTGTTGCACAGAGACCATGTAGGCGCGCCAATGCTTCCATTTGAATATGCGTGAAGGGCTTATTGATATAAGGTGCCAGCTCCTTCAATCTCTTTGGAGAGTTCTCAGAACTCAGCATCTCATCGGTTATTGTGAGAGAGGGGCCCTCGTTTGATAGCGGAAGTGTGTAATTCCGCACAACAAGCTTATCGCCATTCTTCAAATCACCCGCGTGAACCCACTCCGTCCCCCCCTCTCTGAACACAAGGAAGGGATGGTCTGGAGAACACTTCACAGATCTTCCTGAGAGCGTCTTGATGCGCAGAACATTTGTGGGAGTTGTCTCAAAGTAGCTATAAATTTCCGAAGGAGTTTCCTTTAGAGTTAGAGGATCCGCAGTGAGAACTGTGTCTCCGTTCTTCATATCTACTATTCTTGATGTATTTATACCATTGCCGGAGAGAACATCGGTATCTTTTGTCAAACACACATACCCGAATTGACTGTTGTGCAGCTTGCGCGGTGCAATCAGCTTACCCGTCTTCTCTATCGGCGTACTGATACGGCGCAAGTGAGAGAGGCCCGAAATATAGTTCAGGCGATTGAGAACCTGGGATACGCCATTTTTGCTGGGCCCACCTGCCTTTGCCGACCCGAAATTGCCCGTCGCCAGACACGTCTTCATGCCCACTTCCAGATTCGTAGACTTGATCACCTTGTGGATATTGCTGATATTCAGAATCTCCTCAAAGTTACCAGTCGCTTTCCACGAGCCGCCGTGAATCTCCTTTGCAAGATAGGTCTTGATGTCCTTCACGAGCATTGTGGAGAAGTGAGTGCGGAATAGATTTGCGAGTAAGAAGCCAGGCAAGTCCACGCGCTTGTTAGGATAGGAATCACGGTCGTCGTTGGGAATACGGCCCGTGGATACCCAGAGCACCTTCCTACACATGTGCGCCAGGAAACAGGCCTTCTCATATGCCTTATCCTCAGACCCAATATGGGGGAACAGCTCCTCAGCCAGGATATCGCGCACCACCATCTGAGGGCGGCTGCCGCGAGTGGACCATGTCTTCACGTAGGTGCTCATGCACTCAATTGCCTGCTCCTGAGTCTGAACATGCGAAGCCTCTGCAATAGACTCGTTGATAATTGTGTCAAAGATGGTATCACCGCCTGGGCCCAGGATCAGGTCAATCATATCGCGGTCCGAGGTCACACCGAGCGCTCTGAAGAGTACGAAGAGAGGGATGGGCGCCTTCATGCGAGGGAGAGTGGCGCGAAGAATGATGATCTGATTGTTCTTAGGATGGTACATCATGCGAACCGAATTTGACTTGGGCACCTGGTCATTGTCTGGGCCGATGGACTTCACCTCAATCACCTCCTTCTCCTTGGTGATATTGCGATTGTTGCGGAAGACGAAGGGGCGGTTCTCAGACATTCTCTCCTGGCTGATGCAAACGCGCTCACCTCCCTGGATGATGAAATAACCGCCCATGTCCTCTGAACACTCGCCCACTCGTGCAGGATTCATATGCGCCTGGTTCTTCAGCAGACAATACTGACTGCCGACCATTACGGGAATCTTGCCGAGATGCACATTGGGGAAGAGGCGCTTTCTTACACACTGCTTGCCGGCATTCGTATTGTCAATCTCAACGTAGGTGACGCTGATATCTACGAATAGGGGCGCGGCATAGGTGAGATTACGTAGACGCGCGTCATTTGGCATCATTGGAAGAACGGCCCCATTGTTCTCAAAGATAGTTGGCTTCTTGAACTGGGGATTGTTGAACTCCAGATGAACCTCATACTCGCGATTAATGGGGCCGAGAGTCTGTGCTACAGATTCCTCCTTGTTGCCCATGAGAGCATTGGCGGCTGAGGTGCTGAGGCCGGTCGCTGATGCGAGGGCTGAGCGTGGGCCACTGAGAGGAATCTCTGGGCTGCCGCGCACAATCACTGGATTGACCATGGTAATAATCTCAGGAATGTCGACATTCATGAAATGATTAAAGCTTTCAATCTGGTGACTGACGATCTGTTGACCATCGGCCTGACTGAAGTACAGCTTTAGAATTTGCTGCCATAATTCATTCTGGGGTTCGTCATACATTTTGTGGAGGTTGGCGTGCCGTGTTTTGTTGAATCAATTTTTAGCGACGCTTTTTAAGCCGAAAGGGGACCATAAACAAAGTAAATACATTTTTTACACTAATATTAGATGACGGGCGACGTTAAAACCATTTCAATTAAGGGAGAAGCGGCTGAGAAGTATACTGGTAACAGAGGGCGGACGAGAAAGCAAAGGGGAGGTGAGACAACCCTCTCTAACTCTCCACCTGGAAATCCTATGGGAGTAAATATGCGCAATGTAACTCGCATCGCAAATGCCTCTAACCCGTTCACTGCTCGTGGTGGGGCTTCTTCTCCACCCTCGCTTCCTATACCTTCTCCTCCTTCTGCTCCTGCTGCTACTCCTGCCCCTCCTGCTCCTCCTGCTCCTGCTCAACCCGTTGCATCTGCAGAAGCAAAGGCACCAATGCAAGGCGGCTCTGCATCTGCATCAAAAGCCAAGCTACTTCTAGTACCCCCCAAGAAAAAGACGAGAGGTGTTATTCTTGCTCCTGCGCATTCTGCCTCTGCCTCTGCAGCTACTCATGAGAAAGCTCCGGCTTCCAAAAAGTCAAATGTCAAAAAGAGCCGCAAGGTTCGTGTCCATCTCTCAGGAATGAAGAAGCGCTTAACCAAGGCCAAGACAATTCACACAAACAGCCGCGAGAAGCCTATCAGTGAGATTCGCCGCCTACTTGAAGAGGCGAAGCTTGTAAAGCCTCGCACGGATGGAAAGTCCGTCCCAGATAGTGTCTTACGCGATATATATAAGGATTATATGCTCTTACGCACCAGAGTGCTCTAAAGGATTTGCACATCTTATATATAAGAATGTCAAATATGACGACATTGTATCGCAATTTCTATACAAAGTATCGTTCCTCTTATGGACCCGATACTTGTATCCTACTCCTCGTTGGAAAATTCTACGAGCTTTATGATTATATTGATAAAATCACCGGCGAATCTCTTACACCAATCAAAAAGGTGGCGCAGCTTATGAGTCTCACGCTAAAGGAAAAACCAGGCCACGGCCCTTCTGGAGAAATGGGTCTCTGGTCAGGATTTCCAGAACAGAGTCTTCATAAGTTCGCATATTCGTTGACCAGTCAAGGATGGACAGTGGTGGTTGTTGATCAACTTAAGAATTCAAGCAATGAGGTGATTGATAGAATCCCCACTCGCGTTCTCAGTCCTGGTACACACGTGGAAACAGCTGGTCAAGATAGACTTAGTGTTGCAGCGCTTTGTGTAACAGGTGTTCCGCCTTGTTATTCCGCTGCAATGAATGATTTGACCACGGGTGAGGTTATTGGATTCACTACTAAAGAACCCGACGAGATTCTCCACATGTTCCAGGTTTATTCGGTGAAGGAGGTGGTTGTTGAAGGCGACTGCGACTGCAAAAGCCTCGTCTTTCGGTGTGCGAGTCATTCTGTGAAGCCGATTATCATGAGTGAGATTGCGGCTCAAGAATATATCAGGAAGATGTTCAAGGTAAAGAATTTATTGCCTGTTGAAACGGCGCTTGGCCTAGGCCCTGGCTCAAAGGATGCGTTAATACAGTTACTCCGTTTTATTGAAGATCATTTTCCCCAGCAGGCGGAGCGACTTAGCAGTTATAGGCAATACATGCCCGAGAATCACATGCGACTTTCAAATAACATTCTTGAGCAATTGAATATCCTGGCCTCCCAAAAGTCGGTCTTATCCTTACTTGACCATACATTCTCTTCTATAGGAAAACGTGCACTGCGTGAAAGAATTCTGAGGCCTATTACTGATGGAGGCGCGCTTGTTAAAAGATGGAGTCAGATTGAATTCATTAACACTCTAGGAAAGCCTGAGCGACGCATACTGGAGCGTGATTTGAAGGCACTGTATGATCTACCGCGCCTCCATTTTCTTCTAGCATCTGGAACTATAACTGAGACAGGAGTCCTGCAGTTATTCCAGACCTATTCTGCCACCACCTGCATCATTGAAAATCTACGTGGAACTGTTCTTTCATCAGACTCCTCGCTTGAATCAGAAATCAAGACTTTCAGAAAACTGTTCAGCACCGTGTTTGACGAATCCAAGGCGCAACTCAGATCTGATGACCATCCAATTGGGTTTATTAGCCCCCAGTATGCACCTTTAACACATGCGGAAGAACTCAAGGTGCAACACATACAAGAGGGATGGGATCTCGCACTCAAGGGGATAGCAGCGCGTCTTTCCCTGAGCCCCGATGCGTTTACAGTGAAGTATGATAGCGAATACGTGCTAGAACTTCCACGCGCCTATTTGAAGAGTATCATACAAGCAAAAGACATACAAATAGAATCCAAGAAATCAGGACCCTTGCGAATCATATGCCCAGAGTTCACCGCATACTCGGATGCGATGCAGACGGGTATAAGAAGAATTAACGCAGCCTTGGCCAAAGAACTGCATATAGCATGTGATGTGTTGTGGGACGGTGTCAAAGGGATTCAGGAGAGGTGGGTTGAATGGCTAGGGACCGTGGATTGTTCTTTGAGTTTGGCCCACGCCGCGAGGGAGTATGATTGGTGCAAGCCGACTCTTGCAAATGCAGATGCAGAAGAAGGGAAGGAGCTGGAAATCAAGGGTCTGCGCCATCCACTCCTAGAATCACAGCAAACGCGGGAGGCCTATGTCAAGCATGATGTATCCCTTGGGCCAGGCTCCTCCGGTTGGCTGATCTACGGTGTCAATGCAAGCGGTAAGTCAAGTCTGATGAAGGCCACCGGTATAGCCGCCATTCTCGCACAAGCCGGCTCCTATGTTCCCGCCACCTCCATGACCATTCGCCCCTATGACGCAGCCTTTAGCAGAATCTGGAATCACGATAATATCTGGGCCGGCCTCTCTTCCTTCGCCGTGGAAGTATCCGAACTATCGGAAATTCTCAAACTCGCCACGCCCAGAAGTCTAGTGCTGGGCGACGAGGTCTGCAGCGGAACCGAATCTTATTCTGCAACCGCACTCGTCGCAGCCACGCTTGAACATCTGGACGCAAGAGGTACGCATTTCATGTTCGCCACCCATCTTCATGATTTATTAAAGGTACCTGGATTTCAACGCCCCAGCATCGCCGTCTGGCATTTACGTGTTATCAGAACTCCCGAGAATAAGCTTATTTATGACAGGACTTTGCAGCCAGGAAGTGGCTCGGCGATGTATGGGCTAGAGGTGGCGAAGGCCATGGGTCTCCCCCATGAATTGATGAGTCGTGCATATGAGATACGGCGCGGACTGGAAGGAACTGTTAGCGTAGACGAGGCCCCCAAGAGTAGCTGGAACGCGAAGATTCAGAGGAAGACATGTGAGGTGTGCGGGTCTCCCGTGGTCCGCGAGCTTGAAGTGCATCATATTGACCCGAGGGCCAATGGTGGTGGAAATCACGCGAGGAATCTCGCGATCTTGTGTGAGAGCTGTCATGATGCACATCATTCCGGCGAACTAGACATACCACCTTTGACACAAACTTCGGAAGGACTTGAACGATTTTCTTATACGGGGCCTCTTAGCATTACTAAAAAGACTAAGGTAAACCCCTGGACTGTGGAAGAGATGGAAACCATCAAGGCCACAGTGAATAGGCTAAAGGGGAGACCTGCGGTGAGAATTGCAACGGAGCTCCAAGAGGTACATGGAATCCTTATCACAACTCCGCAGATTAAGAGGTTAATGATCTAATCGCTTACTCCGTAGGAGCATCAGCACCAGCTGGCCCCGCTGGGCCAGTAGGGCCTCTCGCGCCATTCGCGCCAGAAGCACCCGCGGGGCCCGCCGGTCCCTGTGGGCCCTCCGCACCATCCATACCATTCGTGCCTGGTGAGCCAGGCGCACCGGCAGGTCCCTGAGGACCAGGAGGTCCCGCAGGGCCAGCAGGACCCGCAGGACCAGGGGGGCCAGGAGGACCCTGGACGGGGGCAGCAGATCCAGGAGAAGCAGAAGAAGCGAACTCCTTAACAGCCTTCTTTAACTCAGCAATATCGCTCTGAAGAGCTAGAATCTCACGACGTAGCGGGTTGCTACGACCGAAGTTGAGTCCGCTTAGATTTAAGACTGACGACATTTGTTTCTTGTCAAACCGTACCTTCTTTTATCAGTGTACCGAACGCAGCCGGGGCCTAATAAAATTTGATTTCTAGGCGGAAGCCAGAGGAAGTCCCTAAAATGATTATCCCTATCCGGTGCATGAGCTGCGGAAACATTATTGCAGACAAGTGGAATTGGTACAAGACTCAGCTAGGCAAGCTTCGCAAGACAGAAGATCGGTTTTACATGGACGGAAGTCAAATTCCAAAGACCCTTGAACTAGAACTTATGAACAAACTCGGATTCAAGCGCCCGTGTTGCAGAAAGCACTTTCTTACGCATGTTGATTTGATGGACAAGGTTTGAAGAAGCAATACAAAAGACAAAAGACAAAAGGAAATTTTCCCAAATCATTTCAGATGGAGCTATTCATACCTGGACTCATATTACTCGTAGTATCGGCCTTTTTCGTATTTATGATTCTTCCTAGAATAGGCCCCGCCGTCCTAGTAGGTGTTGCACTCTTTGCAATTTTTGCTGCAGGAATCCATCATTACAGCATGTTTTCTTCAGAATATAGACTTAGCACTTGGCAGTACGGACTCGCCGCTTACACGCCATTTGTAATCCTAGGACTCGCCTTTATCATAATTCTCGGAACATTAACATACATCTTTGGAGGTTCAGAAGTGCGCTCTTCCATGCGCGCGGCCATACCAACCCCAATGGCTGCAGCACAGGAGAGCGTTGCGGCCTCATATTCAAACATGCCTAGTGCCGCTTCTGCTACAAACCCTGTAACATCGGCGATAAATTCACTCATCCCCAAATCAAACAAATCCCCTCCCATAAATGGTCTAGGCTATTCAGCTTCTAGCGTTTGAGGTGAAGACACCAGTAAAAAATACAGACATATTAGAATGGTTGCAAAGACCAGAAAGACAAGAAAGGCTCGCTCCGGATCCGAGTCTGGAAAAGGTAAGCCTATGAGCATATTACAGTTAAGACGCGCCTTTGAGCACATCGACCGTTTTGTAGATTCAAAGGTCAGCAAGCTATCTGAGAAGGAGGGGCTCGCGGCATTTTGCAAGGAATGGAAGAAGACCTTTGGAAAGGAGGTAAGCCAAGTAATAGCCAGAGATTACTTGCAGTTTGTTACTATGCAGAAGAAGCATCATAAATCACAAAAGGGCGGTTCTGTCACTTATTCGCCCGCACCTATTGGCTATGATATGGCGCCTGGAACCGGCACTGTATCAGTTCCTCCATATGCAACGTATGCTGCCTCGGGACTGGCTTCGGTAAACCAGGACAGCGTCGCATCAACCTGCGGCTCTCCTAGTGCGTTTCTTCCTCCTTCCCCCGACGTTGGATCCAATGCTTTGCCCCCAACAAAGGGAGGCAGACGTAGAAAGACACGAAGAGGCAATGGCAGGCAGCAAGGCGGAAGCTTGGGCACCGCATTTTACGAGTTTGTATCGCGTCCCGCGGGAATGAGCTCACCCCCTGGTCCCGTCCAGGATTTACAGATGCTGTCCAAGGGATACAATGATTTTGCGAGCCCTCGTCCCGAAATCAACAATATCGCAACCCCCTATAACCCAATCGTTTACAATGCATCAATCAACCCTATCAGCAGACAGTTCTGATGTATTTCAAAAAAATCACTTTCCAATCTCTGACTCAGATCTTGGAAATGCCAAAGCCGCAAAGGTTACGCTTAATCACTGATAAGAAAACCCAAACGAATTTAGAGGGCATGAGTCAGAAGACCCCAATCGTTGAACTTCCTGGCATGCAGCGCAAGAAGGCGCATTCTGCGAATCCCAATACAATTATTTCCCGCAAATTATTGGAGAACTATTTCAAGACCTTTGATTACCCCTTCGTACGGCATCACATAGACTCGTATGATAACTTTATTGCACAAGACTTACCGGCAGTTATAAAGGCCAATAATCCCTTCCTTCTTCTAAAACAATTAATACCGAATACGAATCTTTATACATATCGTGTTGAGGTGTTCGTGGGCGGATTATCAGGCGATGAGATTGAGATTGGAACACCCACGATTAGTCTACAAAAGACTAAGGAGGTTCGTTTACTCTTTCCGAATGAGGCTCGTCTGCGCAACTTAACCTATGCATCCACCGTCTACGCAAATATTGTGGTGAGAGTGACTATTAACTCGGCTTCTTTACAAGGTGCAAAAGAGGGTGCTGCATCTACAGAACCTTTAACACAAACACGTGAATACAAGCGCATGCCCCTTTTTCAGATACCAATTCTGCTCCACTCCCGCTGCTGTATCCTCCACGGAAAGCCCGCATCCTTCCTCCAAGAGGCCGGCGAGTGTCCCCAAGATCAAGGTGGCTATTTCATCGTAGAAGGTTCTGAAAAGATCCTCATTACGCGCCAAGAACAGGCCTTTAACACAATGTATATCCAGCCCCAGCCCAGAGATCCCAAGATCGCCACCTACGGAAATATGAGCTGTCTTTCTCCTGTGACGCGCCAGGTGAAGGTCGTCAGTTTCCACTGGGTCCGAGCCACCGACTCCCTCGTCGTCACTCTCCCCTACGTCCGCAACCCCGTACCAATCTTCGTTCTCTTCCGAGCCATGGGGGTGCAATCTGACAAGGCAATTCTGAGTCTAATCTACCCCGATCTCAGCTCCAGCGAGGCCAGGCAAATGTGCCAAGCTCTTATACCCAGTATCGCCGAATCCTACCCCTTTCTTGATACCTTCTCCGCCATCCAATACATCAAGGCCATGACAAAGGGTTTCTCAGAGAATCACGTCTATGATATTCTTTTTAATCAGACCTTCATTCACATCACAGATAAGACTGGTTCAAGACTTCACTTTCTCGCAGAATGCGTGCGGAAATTCATGCGAGTGCACAAGGGCATTGACCCCAAGTCAGATCGCGACGACACGAGAAATCAGCGCTGCTTGACCAGTGGGTTTCTCATTCGTATGCTTTTCACAAATACATATAACAATTGGAAAAAGGCCGTGCGCCTCTCAATCGACAGAGAGTTTGAGACAAACAAGAGCGTGTATGAAGGGTCCAAATTCATTAATATTTTCAGTGAAGGAAATACCGCGAAACTTTTCAATTTGCAGATGCTCACCGAAGGAATCATGAGGGGGTTCAAGGGGAAGTGGGTTACAGGAGGAGCAGGAGGAGGAGGAGGCGCACTCGGCCACAGCGACGAGAAATCCGGTGTTCTACAGGCTCTCAGTCGCATGTCCTACCTAGATTTCATGAGCCACTGCCGCAGAGTCAATCTCAACTTTGACACAGGCATGAAACTCACAGGGCCGCGCCAGCTCCACGGAAGTCAGTATGGATTTTTCTGCACAAACGAGACACCTGGCGGCTCTTCTATCGGCATTGCCAAGAATCTCTCGCTCATGACGCTCATCAGTAGTGCGACAAATCCAGAGCCCATCGTCGCCTGCCTATACGAACGCGGTTGGGTCATCCCATGCGCCGATATGCGCAATGATCTCCAGATAGTGGGAATCCCCATGTTCATTAATAACGGCATCATAGGCTATACGCTCAACCCCTTTGAGCTCGTATCTGTGTTAAAGATGATGAAGTGGACTGGGTGTCTTCCTGCGCTGTGCAGTGTCGGTTTCAATATAAGAAATCGCTCGGTTTTCTTATATGTGGACGAAGGCCGCCCCGTGCGCCCCCTCATCCATTTGACGCCTGGTCCTGATAACAAAGTACCTTCTTTGGAGGCCCACGTGAATGCAAAGGACTCGTGGCGTGATCTGGTCCTCGGCACGTATGCGAAGACGCAAGGGTTTGGAGTGACGACCTCTGGATTCACCGACCCCTTCGACCAACCAGGCAAAATCCCTCTTGCACAGTACATGAAAGAGTTAGAGCCACATGCCGGTCTCATTGAGTACATAGATCCCTATGAGCAGAATGAGGCGTTTATCATTAATTTCCCAGAGCATCTGACTCCAGAGGCGAGCCATCTGGAGATCCATCCGTGCACGATTATTTCAGTGGTGAACGGCATGGTTCCCTTTGCGAATTTCAACCAGTCTCCTCGTAACCAGCTCTCATGCTCGCAGAGCAAACAGGGTCTTGGAATGTATGCGACAAATTTCCAGAATCGTTATGATAATGCGGCGAATATTCTTTGTTATGGCGAGGGGCCTATAGTGAGAACGCTCGCATATGATGTGCTAGGAGGCGGCGCGATGCCCTATGGCACAAATCTCATCATGGCGATTATGGCTTTCAATGGATATAACCAGGACGATGGTATCATTTTCAATTACGATTCATTCCAGCGTGGCATGTTCAGAAGTATCAATTATCGCTCTTATGAGACGTTTGAAGAAACGGACAAGATGGCTGGAACGATCAGCGTCGTGGCGAATCCCGCGAATATTCCCCAGTGGCTGGATCTCAAGCCTGGTAGAGATTATACGAAGCTGGATGAGCGCGGAATTATTAAGGTAGGTGAGATCGTTGATGAGAATACCGTGCTCGTTGGAAAGTATATCCAGGACAAGTCAGGGAAAATCAAGGATGCATCTTTAACACCACAGGTCTGGACGAGCGGGCGCGTTGAGTCGGTCGTTGTGACGATTAATAATATGGGCCTCATGCTCGTGAAGGTCCGTATTACACAGGACAGAATCCCTGAGCTGGGCGATAAATTCAGTACTCGCCACGGTCAGAAGGGTACGATTGGAATGTTATACAGAGCGCATGATCTTCCTAGAACAGCGGATGGGCTGGTGCCTGATATGTTGGTGAATCCTCATTGTATTCCCAGTCGTATGACGATTGCGCAGCTCATGGAGATGGTGTTTGGTCAGGTGTGCTATGAGAATTCTATGATTGGGGATGCGACCGTCTTCACGAGTGATGCGTCGGCACCTGAGGCCATTGGGCGTGTGTTAGAGGGGCAGTTCGGCATGGAGAAGAATAATAATTTCATCTTATACGATGGTGCGAGCGGTGTGCAGATGAAAACGAGTGTGTTTATGGGACCGGTGTTTGGAATGCGGTTGAAGCACATGACAGAAGATAAGTGGAATGCGCGTGCTGAGGGTCGGCGTGAACAGAAGACTCGGCAGCCGACTGGTGGGCGTGGGCAACAGGGTGGCTTGCGTATTGGCGAGATGGAACGTGATGCGTTGGCGGGTCATGGTATTTCTGGGTTTTTGCGCGAGAGCTTGATGGAGCGGGCGGATAAGACGCAGCTACGCATTTGCAATGGGTGTGGTACGGTGCCGATTTATAATGATGCGCAGAATTTGATGGTATGTTCTCTGTGCGATGGGCCGGTTCAGTATATTGGAACGAATTCTACGAATATTGAGATTCTGCCGGCTGCTACGAAAACGTTGGCGACGACTTCGGTGGTGGAGATGCCTTATGCTACTAAGCTTTTGGCGGATGAATTGCAGACGTATATGAATATGGGGCTGCGTATTATTACGGAGAAGGGGCTGGCGAAGTTGAAGGAGCCGATGATGGATATTCCGATTGGGTTAGAGGATATACGGGCGGCATTGTCGCGGCCGTTACCTGAGCGCGTATTGCCCGAGCCTCGTGTCCCTGAGTTTAGGGAATTAGAAGAAGCAGACGCAGCTGACGCAGAAGTAGCAGAAGAAGATTTATATGCCATGGGTGTTGTAGGCAATCCGACACAGAGTGGTAGAGAAGTTGAAATAGACGATACTGTTGACTACGTACCTACGGGTCCTTCTGCCGCAACTGCTACTGCTTCTCTGCAAAGGCTGAAGACACAGGAAGATATGAACAATGATAAGGACTACCCATATGCACCTGTAACACCGCCCGATGTATATGAGCAAAGAATGGCGCAGATAGCTCAAGAGAAGCCTGTGCAACAAGGTGGATATGTGCCTATGCAGCAGCCTATGCAGCAAATGCAGCCCATGCAAATGCAGCAACCTATGCAAATGCAGCCCATGCAAATGCAGCAACCTATGCAAATGCAGCCAATGCAGCAGCCCATGCAAATGCAGCCTATGCAGCCTATTCAAATGCAGCAGCCTATTCAAATGCAACAAGGCGGATATCAGTATGTGACTCCCGCTCCTATTGTATATCAGGGAACAGTTCCTGGCGCACCACCCACCATCGTCATAGATTCTGGCACAAGAGCAATGCATACTATGGATGAAGGATACTCCGAAGATATGCAACTCGCAGCGCGCGGAGTTCCCGTCATGGGAGGAGGAGGAAGAAGAAGAAATAATACAACCCCACGTGCTCGCGCTCAAAGTCCCAATGCACACAAAACCTTCGGCGGTCAAGAAATCGGCGGCGCATCAAAAATAACCGTAAATAAACTCGGTTAGATTAGAGATGTCAGGACGTTCTGCCGCCACCCCACACGCTGAATGGAGCACATACACGAGCAAGTCGTTCATCACCACAAAGGCATTTAGCACCGAGCTGTATTCTTACACACTCACGCGCAGCGGCACGCCCCCTTTCGCTGCAACCGGCAGCCTCCTCGTCAGCGGCGCTTCTGCTGGTAACTGCCCAGCCGGCCGTGTTCTCCACACGAACGGAAAGAAGCTCACGCCCGGTGCGAATCCCATGAATGCGTTCACGGGCGGTGCATCAGTCACATCCGCCAAGTTCATGATTGGAGTATATGACCCCGAGAGCATGTTAAATGGGTACATTGACCCTACGAGCCCCACGTTCGCGGTCTATGATAAGAATCGCCCCGCCGCGGATTACCTCGTCGACTTTACGGGCGCGACGGCCGAGGCCACGGCTCTCGCTGCGCTAGGCGGCCAGGGTGCGAATCTTTTAACAACAAGCGCTGTGAATGTTCCTATAGCATCTGGTGGCAATGCAAATGCCGCGGCCACAGCAACTGCCTCATCTAGAGCTGGTTCCGTATCCTTTGTCGCTGGTTCCAACGATGCTGTTACAACTGTTACAGTAACAAATACAACGGTTAAATCTACGTCGATCATCATTTTAACATCATCAACGGTAACGCCA
>Ga0214919_10002862_pt1 | contig 26640 bp, 24 predicted proteins | sample LL1503_MetaG_FD_177994 | JGI IMG/M metagenome (GOLD analysis project Ga0214919, IMG submission 177994) | Freshwater microbial communities from Lake Lanier, Atlanta, Georgia, United States - LL-1503 | ecosystem: Environmental > Aquatic > Freshwater > Lake | place: USA: Georgia | collected...
TAATGAAATAGAAATCCCAGAACTCGGCGCTAGCGGTTTAGTTCGCTTTGCTTGGCGCCAGCTAACAAGTATGCGCACTGCGCTGATTCTCTTGATGATGCTCGGAATCGCCGCAGTTCCAGGCTCGCTAATTCCACAGCGCAGCCAGAACCCAATGGCAGTTCGCCAATATTTTATTGATAGTCCTGAGCTCGCTAAATGGATTGATCGTTTATCTGGGTTTGAGGTTTACTCATCGCCATGGTTTAGCGCAATTTATATCCTGCTCTTTATCTCGCTAATAGGTTGCGTGCTTCCCAGATCTTTTGAGCACTTCAATGCCATGCGCGCTCTGCCACCAGCTACTCCGCGCAATCTCTCGCGCATGGAATTCTTTACTTCATTTAGCGCAGATCAGAGCAACTTCGACAAGGGTGGAAGTTGGTTAAAGCGGAGGCGCTTTCGACTCCGTATTGAAGACGGCTCAATCTCTGCCGAAAAAGGTTATTTACGTGAAACTGGAAACCTGTTCTTCCACTTATCTTTAGTTTTAATCTTGATCGGCGTAAGCGTTGGTTCGCTCTTTGGAATGCGCGGTGAAGCGATCATCAATAAAGGCGAGCGATTTATTAGCTTGCCAACTTCTTACGACACCTTAACTTTTGGAAAATTAGTCAATGAGAGCGCCCTTGCTCCATTCATTATTGAAGTCGATGGCTTCCAAGCTAAATATGATGCGATCACCAACGCTCCTCAGGATTACACCGCAACGGTTCGAGTAACTAATCCGGGCGAGAAGACTTCACAGATAAAGAAGTTAAAAGTTAATAGCCCGCTTACCTTTGGAAATACTCGAGTTTACTTACAGGCTAATGGTTACTCACCGATTGTTACTGTGCGCGATACCGCCGGCGGTGTTGTCTTTCAGGGACCAGTTCCATTTTTGCCACAAGATGGAAATTTAAGATCTATCGGAGCGATTAAAGTTCCCGATGCGCGACCACAAATTGGATTCGTCGCCAGCTTCTTGCCAACCTTTTCACGCGATGCCAAGCAAGGCGGTATCTCAGTATTTCCTGAAGCCCTTGATCCAAAACTTCTCTTCTCAATTTGGGAAGGCGACCTCGGTTTAGATTCTGGAATACCGCAATCGGTTTATCGCATCGATACTTCAAAGATGAAGCGGATCGCTCTTAATTCGCTAAAGCCAGGTGAGACCTACAACTTCAGTTCTGGCTCGATTACCTTCGAAACTTTTGTACCGTGGATCAATTTGCAGATCGTTGATGATCCGGGAAAGAAGTATGCGCTCTACGGTGCGATTGCAGCGATTTTAGGTTTGCTCACCTCGCTCTTTGGCAGACGTCGTCGCATATGGATAAGGATCACATCTTCTGGAGTTGTGGAAGTTGCAGGTCTAGCCAAGAATGGTGCGCCAGGGCTAGAAGAAGAAATCGCCACATTGGTCGCTTTTATGAGAGATGAGAAGTAATGCAAACTACATGGGCTTATGTATCCAATTACTTTGTTTACTCTGCCATGGCAGTTTTTGCCTTGTCCTTCTTCGCACATGCTTTTGAAACTGCTTGGGCAGTTCGCTCACCTGAACTAGCCGATAACACTTCTGGAAACGTTCTAACTAAGACGCTTGATTACACACGCACCGAGCGCGCCGCCCGTATCGCTACTGCAATGATGATCTTGGGATTCCTGCTACTGCTCTGCGGAGTTATTGCAAGAGGAATATCTGCAAAACATGTTCCTTGGGGAAACATGTACGAATTCTCAATTACCGGATCCCTAGCTTTTACTGGCGCATACTTATTCGCCCTTCGCAAACACGATCTTCGTTGGTTGGGTCTATTCGTTTCTATCTCAGTTCTTCTTACACTCGGAACTGCAATTACGCTGCTTTATCGCAATAGCGCACCGCTTGTACCAGCGCTTAAATCAACTTGGCTAGTTATCCACGTAATTGCTGCAATCATTTCGGGTGGCGTCTTCTTATTAGCAAATGTAATTGCGGCCTCTTATCTCTATCTCGAATCAATGGAGAAGAGAGGTGGACGCAGGCCTTGGGCTAAACGCCTTCCAGATTTGGAAACTCTCGACCAACTTTCTTATCGCTTAGTGGCATTTGTCTTTCCACTTTGGACCTTTGCCGTTATCGCTGGTGCGATCTGGGCAGAAAGTGCATGGGGTCGCTATTGGGGTTGGGATCCAAAAGAGACTTGGGCATTTATTACTTGGGTCGCCTACGCCGCTTACCTTCACGCGCGTGTAACTATCGGTTGGCGTGGACGTCGCGCAGCCTGGTTATGTCTATTTGCCGGCTCAACATTTTTATTTAACTATGTATATGTAAATGTCTGGGGAACCGGAAAGCACACCTACAGCGGCTTATAAGAAGTTTGCTTTAGAGCTTACGTAAGAAATCTGGGTCGTCATCTGGCGGCAAAATACGACGCTTTGGCGGTTTAGGTCCACCGTTACCGCGCTTGCGGCCGATGACTAGATAAGAAATTGAACCGATACTCGAGAAGAACAAGATAATTACGAGCCAGGCCCATTTCGGAAGTTTTTGAATTTGAGTCTCATCGCGCTGGGCGCAATCGATAAAAGAGTAAAGCGTTAGCGCAAGAGAGAGAACAACTAAGAGGGCTTCTAACTTGATCATGGGTTAAGTCTAGCGAAAATTAGAGGGCTAGGCCGAGCGCAAAAAGTGCGGCAAATATTAGTTGTAACTTCCCAGTCTTTGCCAAGGAAGGAATAAGCGCTGCGCCATTGGCACCGCCCCAAACTGACTTGGCCAACGAGTATGTAACTGGCAGTGCGAGCAAAGTGAGAAGTGCAAAAGTTCTAAAGGTAAGGAGCGCAAATAGGTGAGCCGAAATCAAGAGCGAGATATATAGAACTCGCGCACCTTTATCTCCTAGCCGAACCGCCATCGTGCGCTTTCCAACGATTTCATCTTGCGCTCGATCGCGCAGATTATTGATCGCCAAGATCGCACAAGCCAGTGATCCCATCGGAATTGAAACAATAAAGATATCTAGATTCAAAACTTCGGTTTGCACGTAATAACTGCCGACCGTTGCAACGATTCCGAAGAAAAAAAATACTGAAATTTCGCCCAGACCTTTATATCCATATGGATTAGCGCCACCGGTGTAACCCCATGCTGCAGCAATTGCCAGAGCACCAACTGCGATCAACCACCAAGATGTTTGCAGCGCCAATACAAGGCCGGCAACAACTGCGATCCCGAAAGATATAAATGCAGCGCGTTTTACCGATTGTGCTGAGGCGATTTTGCTGGCAGTTAAACGAATTGGTCCAACTCGCGAATCATCGGTGCCCCGAATTCCATCTGAGTAATCATTTGCGTAGTTCACGCCAATCTGGAGCGAGAGACTTACTAACAGCGCTAAGAGCGCTTGTGCTGGTTGCCAGTCTTTACCAGCGAAAGTAGTTGCCACGATTACTGGTGCAATTGCCGCCGGCAACGTGCGCGGACGAGCTCCTAACACCCATTTATTAGCCATGGTTTACCTCTGATGCAATCTCGGCGAGTTTGGCGCGATCAACCTTTCCAAGTGAAGTTCGCGGAAGTTCAGTGAGATAAATAAAGTTCTTAACTTTGGCAGCGCGCGAGATCTTGGAAGTTAAATATTCATTGATCGCAGATTGTTCAGGCTTTACATCGCCGGCAATAGCTAATTGAAGAGATTGGCCCCACTGCGAATCTGCAAGTGCGAAGGCGGCACATTCGATGCCCACGAAAGTATCTTTAACAATTGATTCGACTTCTGCGAGAGATAGATTCTCGCCCCCAGAAATGATGACATCGTCATTGCGCCCTGTAACAACTAACTTGCCAGCTTCGAGGTGGCCGATATCGGTTGTAACAAAATAGCCATTACGGATTCGCTCTGCCCAAGCATCAGGCGCGTTTAGATAGGTAGTCGCCAAAGATTTACTGGCAATTGAAATTACGCCGATTTCGTCAATCTCAAACTCTGTTCCTTCAAGTGGAGATCCGTTGTAGATGCAACCACCACAGGTTTCAGTCATTCCGTAAGTTTCAACCACATTGATCCCGGCGTTACGAGCCGATTCACGCAGATCAGCGGCTAGCGCTGCTCCACCAACGAGCACAGCTTCTGCTGAAATTAAATGTTCCAATAAATCGCTATCGCCATTTAGAGCATTAAATAATTGAGTAGGTACAACTGCCGTGAAATTTGCGAATGGATATTTACCGCTTACTTCGCGGGCATCGATCGGCACCGTTCCGAGTTCCAAACTCCTAATCAAGACATTGATGCCTGCGATATGTGTAAGTGGCAATAACAGAGACCAAATCTGCCCCGGCTTTGCTCCCAAAAATTTATTTGCGCTCTTGGCACTTTCCAGCAGCGCGCTGGCAGATAACCCAACTTCTTTAGCTAGCCCAGTTGAGCCACTGGTATTAACAATTAACGCAACGCGAGCTGGCGCAGTTTCTACCGAAACCGGGCCGAGGGAAATCGCAGGTCCGTCACTAACCAGGGCTTTGGCAAGGCGCGCCATTAACTCGGCGAGGTCCCACGTGGGATCTATCGCACGAATCTCTCGTTGTGACGTCTGCTCCATGGCACGCGTAGGCTATCGCTCGAAGTCAAAGATGGAGGAATCGTGAGCAAGCCGATCAAGCGTGAATTTGGTAACCGTTCTATCCCTGCCTGGGCAACTGGCGCTGGTGGAGAGAAATTTACAGATATCACCTATCAAGTAGCTGAAGGCATAGCCAAGATCGCTATCAATCGACCAGAAGTGCGCAACGCATTTCGCCCACAAACAATTATTGAATTACAGGAAGCATTCTCACTTGCCCGCGATAACTCAGACGTCGGCGTAATCATCTTTACTGGAACCGGCGATGAAGCATTCTGTTCTGGTGGAGACATCAATGTGCGCGGAGATGATGGATATCTCGGCGAAGATCCGTTGGCTCAAAAAGGCATTGGCCGTTTAAATGTTTTAGATTTGCAAATCCAAATTCGTCGCACACCTAAACCAGTAGTTGCCATGGTTGCAGGATGGGCCATTGGCGGCGGACATGTTCTGCATGTTGTCTGCGATCTAACAATTGCAGCAGAGAACGCTAAGTTTGGTCAGACCGGTCCCATGGTTGGTTCATTCGACGGTGGTTACGGCTCAGGTTTACTTGCCGCAAGCGTTGGCCAGAAAAAAGCGCGCGAGATCTGGTTTATGACTCGTCAATACGATGCGCAAGAAGCGCTTGCTATGGGACTTGTAAATACCGTTGTTCCACTTAAAGAGTTAGAGGCAGAAACAGTTTCATGGTGCCGCGAGATGTTGCGTAATTCTCCACTCGCACTTCGCTTACTTAAATCTTCAATGAATGCAGCTGATGACGGCCTTGCGGGCATTCAACAACTTGCAGGCGATGCCACCCTTCTTTTCTACTTAAGCGAAGAAGGCCAAGAAGGCCGCGATGCTTACAAAGAAAAGCGCGCCCCTGATTTCGGAAAGTTTCCAAAGCGTCCCTAACTTTGGCTAAATAAATATGTCGCTCGAACTCTTCTCCACTATGCGAGTAGTTGCGCTGCCAACTAAGACCAACTTCCGCGGCATCAAGGTTCGCGAAGTCGCGCTCTTTAAAGGTGAATACGGTTGGGGCGAATTTTCACCATTTCTTGAGTATGGATATGAAGAATCCGCGCCTTGGTTGCAATGCGCAATCGAAGCGGCAACTAAGCCTCGTCCAAAGCTTTATCGCACTTCAGTAAAAGTGAACGGAACTATTCCGGCACTTAACGACCCAGCGGATATCGAAAGAATTGTTAGCTCATTTCCAGGGGTTAAAACGCTTAAAGTTAAAGTCGGCGATAACTTAAGCCAAGATATAGTGCGACTGGCAAAGGTTCGCACTCTCGCCCCAAAAGCTAAATTACGTATTGATGTCAACGGTAATTGGTCCGTGGCAACTGCAATTACAAACTTGCGATCAATCTATGAAAACATCGGTCCACTTGAATATGTCGAGCAGCCTTGTGCGACTGTTGAAGAACTTCGCGAATTAAAAGCAAAACTTCTTATTAATATCCCAATTGCCGGCGATGAAGTCCTGCGTAAAGCCCGTGACCCTTTCACAGTAAATCTCGAAGGCGCAATCGATATCTTGGCGCTGAAAGTTCAACCACTTGGTGGAATTGAACGCGCTCAGCAATTAGCGAAGCACCACAATCTTCCAGTCGTTGTATCCAGCGCACTAGAAAGCGCGGTCGGTATTAATTATGGCCTGCAATTAGCGGCATCTTTTGAAGACTTAAATTTTGATTGCGGTTTAGGAACCGGATCACTTCTAAGTGCAAACGTTGCTGATTTGCCAATCAGCGGTGGAGAAATTGAGATTAAAGATTTTGAGCCTGACTTCAGTACTCATCAAGTGGCACCCGATCGCTATGAATGGTGGAAGAATCGCGTCATGAAGACTTGGGAGCTCATCGCATGAGCCAAGCGACCCAACTTGCTCGCGTAATCATCCGCCAGATACTTGAGGCCGGAATAACTGATGCAGTTATCTCGCCTGGATCTCGCAACTCACCTTTATCTCTCGCCCTGGTTGCTGCACAAAGACGTAGCCTAATTAAATTGCACATCCGAATTGATGAGAGAACCGCTGCTTTTTACGCACTTGGCTTAGCGAAGGCGAGCAATCGTCCCGTGCCCGTGATCTGTACTAGCGGAACGGCGGTTGCGAATTACCATCCTGCGGTTCTAGAGGCTTCTCATTCAAATATCCCTCTCTTTGTTATTACCGCCGATCGCCCTGCTGAACTTCGACGTACAGGAGCGAATCAGACAACCGAGCAGGCGCGCATCTTCGGTAAAGCAGTTCGCTACTTTTCTGATGTATCAGGTGGTGCCTATCCACTAGAACTTCCACTTAACGCACTTCAAACTGGCCCAGTTCATATAAATGTGCAATTTGAAGAGCCGCTTCTTGGAGACGATAACGATTCATGGCTCGATGATTTAAAAATTAACCCGCCAAGAATTTTTGATCGAAAGAAACCCGGCACATTAGCGAGCAAATCGACTCGTGGATTATTGGTAATTGGTCATGACCGGGGCGGACTTGAAGTTTCAGCAGTCAACAAATTTATTGAAGATCTCGGTTGGCCGATGATTTGCGAGGATCCACTTACATTTGCTCAAGCAAATTCCCATGCCAGTTTATTTTTAACATCTACGACGATTGCAAAAGATTTAGCACCTGACACAGTAATTGTGATCGGACGCACTACTTTGTCGAGGTCGGTTAATGCCCTAATCAAATCTGCACGTTCTAGTTTTGTGATCGACCCACGCATTGCAACAGTTGATTCAGATCGCTTGGCAGATAAGCGTTTTACCGACCTGCCTGAGCTTTATGTTGCACCTGCCGATCCAGAGTGGATCGCTAAATGGCAAAAGTACTCAGAGCGCACCTCAAAAGTTGTAAAAGATATTTCGAATTGGTCAGAGCCGCTAATTGCCCGTGAGATTGCAGCGAACCTTTCAAAAGAAAACGCACTTTTTATCGCTTCATCTCGCCCAATTAGAGATCTCGAAGCTTTTGCATCCACGAGAACAGGCGTGATTACTTATGCCAACCGTGGATTAGCAGGGATCGATGGAAATATTTCAACTGCAACTGGTATTGCTTCCCATCATGGATCAGCAATTGCAGTTCTAGGAGATCTGGCTTTCTTGCACGATCTAACCGGCCTAATCCACCGCGATCAGGTAAACCTAAAGATTTTCGTAGTAAATAATGATGGCGGCGGAATTTTCTCCACGCTGTCACAACGCGGGGTTGAAGGCTTTGAAGAAGTCTTCGGTACTCCACACGGACTTGATCCCGCAGCAATCGCGGCTTCTATGGGTATCCGATCTAGGCGGATCAACAACGCTTCTGATTTAATCCAAGAATTAATGGCCCAAGTCGAAGGTTTAAGCGTTGTCGTGCTTGATGTTCCGAACCGTGAAAGTAACGCCGATTTAATTAAAGATCTATCCGAAAAGATGAAGTCGCTTTAATTTTTAAGCTACAGCGCTACGCATTGGTGCAAATTTTGCATTGCTCTCGCTCAGTTCTTTCTCTGGGCTAGAACCAGCAACAATTCCGCAGCCCGCAAAAATCCGCATTTCATTTTCAGTAATTTGGCCACAGCGCAGTGCGATACCAAGTTCGCCATCTCCACGCGCATCAAGCCAGCCAACGGGGCCGGCGTAACGACCGCGTGACATGCCTTCAATATCTCTAATCAGTTGCGCTGCAATATCTGTAGGAGTTCCGCAGACTGCTGCAGATGGGTGAAGTTTCTCAAGAAGAGTGAATGCGTCCACACTCTTTTTACTTTCGATTAGTGCGCCCGTAACGTCCGTTGCAAGGTGCATGACATTGGCTAAGTGCAACACAAAAGGTGAATCGGGAACGTTGGTAGATGTACAGAATGGCTCTAAAGCTTCAGCGACTGAACGAACTGCGTACTCGTGCTCTTCCAGATCCTTGGATGAGCGAGCAAGTGAAGCGGCTAGGGCTAAATCATTCTCATCATCGCCAGTTTTGCGGATTGTTCCGGCAAGCACACGCGATGTAACCATGCCGCGGGATAATCGCAACAAGAGTTCAGGTGTAGCACCAATTAGGCCATCGACTGCAAAGATCCATGTTGAAGGATATTCCGAGCTTAAATTGCGTAGAATTTTTCGTGGATCAATTGCGCGATGAGAGCTAACTTTTAGATCACGAGCAAGAACAACTTTTTCGAGTTTGGTACTTTCAATTTCTTTTATCGCTTGCGCAACGCGAATCTGCCATTCGGCGGGACTAATCGAACCGTCGCCCCAGTTGTATTCAGCATCTTCTAGATATTGCGCGCTTTCAACGAGCTTTGGCTGTGCTTGATCGCCGATCCACGTAATCCAAGAGCTGCCGTTGCGCATACCGACAATTACTTCAGGGATTACGAGTACAGATTCTTCGTTTTCGTCGAAAGAAAAAGAGGTGAAAAGTATTGGTCCAGTGCCGCTGGCGTGTACCGAATCAGAGATCGAAAGAGTTTCGAGTTGTTTATGCCACCAGGTGCGGGCATCGTTAAAGCGGTTTGGACCGCTTACTTTTGTTGATGCGTAACTGCCCCAACCAACTAAACCATCCCCACCACGAACCCAAGAAACAGGTGCGCTATCTGGAAGAAGTTCCAGTAGCGGCAGGTGTTCGCCCAGGCGAGTAGTAGTTACGGGGATTAGTTGCGGCATAAGAATTTAAATTATCGGTTTAACTTATTTGCAATCTTGCGCCAAATTAGTGGCAACGAAGTTGCAGTGATAGCGATCTTTAAAAGTTCGCCGAAGATAAATGGAGTTAAACCGGCGCTAATTGTTTTTGCCCAAGAAAGTTCAAGTGAGTACTTCAACCAAGTTAATCCAAAAGCAAAAATAATCACGCTTCCCAAAGTTAACGCAGGGAAAGATGTTTTAAATTTCTGATCTGCTTTGCGATCGGCGAGCGCTCCCAGTACAAATGAAGCAACTAACATTCCGATCAAGTAACCACCAGTTGCGCCAGTGATACGCGCTAAACCGTGGTTAGTTGCGCCAGTTGATGCGGCAAACACTGGCGCACCAGCAATGCCTGCTAATAAGTAAGTTGCAAAAGTTGCAAAACCTAAACGAGCTCCGTAAGTCGTTCCAATTAAATAGACCGCAAGTGTTTGTCCCGTGACAGGAACAGGGGAGCCTGGAACGGGAATCGCAATTTGTGCCAACGCTGCAATAAATAAGGTTCCGCCCACGATAAATGTTGCATGGGTAAGAGCGGTGCTACGAGGAAAGACCGCCGCCCGGAGCGAACCAGTTGAGATTGACATCAAAAACTCCTTCAATCGCTTTTTATTTCCTTTGAGTTGTGGAGGAGCCTACTCTTGCGAGAGACTGCGCCTATGTCGCGCGCAAATATGGATAAGAACCCAGACGAAGTCGCCGCAATGTTCGATGGCGTCGCTAAGCGCTATGACCTGGTAAATGACCTGCTCAGTCTGGGCCAGACCAAGGCTTGGCGCCGGGCCACCACTGCGATCATCGCCCCAAAGCCTGGGATGAAGATCCTGGATTTAGCCGCTGGCACAGGATCTAGCTCAGAGCCTTTGGCGGCAGCTGGCGCCGATGTGATTCCAGCCGATTTCTCCGAAGGGATGCTGGCCGCCGGTCGCAAAGCCCGCCCTCATCTGCCCTTTACCTTTGCCGATGCCCTAAATCTGCCCTTTGCCGATGGGGAATTTGATGTTGTGACAATTTCCTTTGGCCTGCGCAACACCTCAGATACCGAAAAAGCGCTGAAAGAGGCCTTCCGCGTGACAAAAAAGGGCGGCCGGATCGTTATTGCTGAGTTCTCGAGCCCAACCTGGCGACCATTTCGCACTATTTACACTAATTACTTGATGCGCGCCCTGCCGGCGATCGCCAAAAAGAGTTCATCAAATCCCGATGCCTATATTTACTTAGCCGAATCCATCAGGGCCTGGCCAGATCAGAAGGCGCTCGCCGCCAAGATCGAAGCAGCCGGATGGAGCCAAGTTGGCTGGCAGAACCTAACTTTTGGAGTTGTTGCAGTTCACAGAGGCGTCAAGGCCTAACGGTCACGACCACCCCCATTGCCACCTTAGGATTTCGCTTGTGACTGGTAACCCATATGTTCCGATTCTGGCGATTGCAGCCGTGGGCTTTGGCTTCGCGGCATTTTCTATCGTCGCCGCAGCAGTTTCCGGCCCTGCGCGCTATAACCGAGCAAAGCTCGAAGCGTATGAGTGCGGAATCGAACCATCACCTCAAGCTGCTCAAGGTGGACGCTTTCCGGTCAAATACTTTTTAACTGCAATGCTTTTCATTATCTTCGATATTGAAATTGTTTTCTTATATCCATGGGCTGTCACCTTCGATCAACTAGGACTCTTTGGTTTGGTTGAAATGGCAATCTTCATCGCAACAGTATTCGTCGCTTATGCATATGTCTGGCGCCGTGGAGGTCTCGAGTGGGATTAGAAGAGAAGTTACCTAGCGGAATTGTCTTAACCTCAGTTGAAAAGCTGGCAGGTTATATGCGTAAGAACTCGCTGTGGCCGGCAACTTTCGGTTTGGCATGTTGCGCAATTGAGATGATGGCAGCAGGTGCCGGTCGTTATGACTTGGCACGTTTTGGTATGGAAGTTTTCCGCGCATCCCCACGACAAGCAGATTTGATGATCGTTGCAGGGCGCGTTTCAAACAAGATGGCGCCAGTACTTCGCCAGATTTACGATCAAATGGCGGCGCCAAAGTGGGTTATCGCAATGGGCGCATGTGCTTCATCAGGTGGAATGTTTAACAACTATGCAATCGTGCAAGGCGTAGATCACGTTGTTCCAGTTGATATTTATTTGCCAGGTTGTCCACCACGTCCGGAAATGTTGATGGATGCAATTCTTAAATTGCACGATCAGATTTACGACGAAAAACTCGGACCTAACCGCGAAAAAGTTATTAAGGAAGTTGAAGCGGCAGCAATGGCTGCAGTACCAACCCATCAGTTGAAGGGGTTGCTCGCTTAAATGTCTGACGATAAGCACGGAATGTTTGGTGCTGCCGGCACGGGGGATACCTCGGGTTACGGCGGGCTGGTTCGCACAACCGCAACTCCGGGCTCATCACAACGTCCATACGGCGGTTACTTCGATCAGGTTGCTGATGATCTAGAGCGCGCATATCCAGATTTCGCAGATGCCATTGAACGCGTGATTGTTGATCGCGGCGAGCTAACCCTACACATCAAGCGCGAACGACTTGTTGAAGTCGCACTTATCTTGCGCGATAAATTGAAATTTGAAATGTCAATGGGAGTATCTGGAGTTCACTATCCAGAAGATAAAAATCGCGAACTACATGCGGTCTATCACTTGTTATCTGTTACAAACAACCAACGAATTCGTTTAGAAGTGTCGGTTCCTGATACCGATCCTCACATTCCTTCACTTGTTGAAGTTTGGGCGGGATCAAACTGGAATGAACGCGAAACTTACGACATGTTCGGAATCATCTTTGATGGACATCCTGGTTTAACTCGCATTTTGATGCCAGATGATTGGCAAGGACATCCACAACGTAAGGATTACGCACTTGGCGGAATTGGCGTTGAATATAAAGGCGCTGTTACACCACCTCCATCAGATCGGAGGTCTTACAAGTGAGTACGTACGCCGATCCATATGCATCATCACGTGAAACCACTGAAGGCACCGTATTTTCTGTAACTGGTGGCGATTGGGATTCACTCGTGACTGAAATTGGTCAGGCGAAAGAAGAGCGCGTTGTCGTAAACATGGGGCCACAGCACCCATCAACTCACGGCGTACTTCGCTTAGTTCTAGAACTCGAAGGCGAGACCGTTACTGAAGTTCGTTGCGGAATCGGATACCTGCACACTGGTATCGAAAAGAACATCGAATTCCGTAACTGGACTCAGGCCACAACATTTGTAACCCGTATGGATTATTTGTCACCACTCTTTAATGAAGCGGCTTACTGCTTAGGTGTTGAAAAGCTCCTTGGTATTACAGGCGATGTTCCTGAAAAAGCCAACGTGATTCGCGTAATGATGATGGAGTTCAACCGTATTTCTTCACACATGGTTGCACTAGGTACTGGTGCTCTCGAACTCGGAGCACTTTCACCAATGATCTTCTGCTTCCGCGAACGCGAAAAAGTTCTAGATATCTTTGAATTTATCTCAGGCCTACGTATGAATATGGCCTATATCCGCCCAGGTGGAGTCGCTCAAGATTTACCTGCGGGCGCTGTCGACAAAGTTTTAGCGACAGTTAAAGATCTTCGCCACAGCTTTAAAGACAACGAGAAGTTGCTCGTTGGTAACAGTATCTGGATGAAGCGCACCGAAGGTATTGGTTATCTTGACCTTGCTGGTGCAACAACACTTGGCGTTACTGGTCCGGTTATTCGTGCAACGGGTCTGCCACTAGATCTGCGCAAGATTCAGCCTTACTCAGGTTATGAAAATTACAACTTCGATGTTGTAACTGCCGATACCTGCGATGTTTACGGCCGTTTCTTGATTCGTGTAAATGAACTAGAGCAATCACTTCGCATCATCGAACAATGTGCTGAAAAACTTAAATCACTTGAAGGTGCACCAGTAATGGTTGCCGATAAGAAGATTGCTTGGCCAGCACAGCTTGCGATTGGCGCAGATGGAATGGGTAACTCACTTAACCACATCCGCGAAATTATGGGCACATCAATGGAATCTTTGATCCACCACTTCAAACTGGTTACTGAAGGTTTCCGCGTCCCAGCAGGTCAGGTTTATTCAGCAGTTGAATCACCACGCGGTGAACTTGGTGCACACGTTGTCTCTGATGGCGGAACCCGTCCATATCGCGTTCACTTCCGGGAACCATCTTTCAATAACTTGCAATCAACTTCTGCAATGTGCGAAGGCTCAATGGTTGCCGACATCATCGGCGCCGTTGCTTCAATCGATCCGGTGATGGGAGGCGTTGACCGCTAATGGCTTACTCACCAGATCAGATCGAAGTGATGAATTCGATTATCAAGCGCTACCCACGTAGCCGTTCTGCAATCATGCCTTTGCTTCACTACGTGCAATCACTTGCTGGTTATGTGACAAACGAAGGTATCGAATTAATCGCGCAACTTCTGCAACTTGAAACTGCTGAAGTAACTGCGGTTGCATCTTTCTACACTCAGTACAAGCGCAAGCCAGTAGGTGAGTACCACGTAGGTGTTTGCACCAATACTTTGTGCGCAGTTATGGGTGGAGATGCCATATTTGCTGCGCTTAAGGATCACTTGGGCGTGGAAAATGATGGCGTTACTGCGGATGGAAAAGTTTCACTCGAACACATTGAATGCAATGCGGCTTGCGACTACGCGCCAGTTGTTATGGCTAACTGGGAGTTCTACGACAACCAGAGCGTTGAATCTGCAAAAGATCTAGTCGATTCAATGCGTAAGGGAACACCTAAGTCACCAACACGCGGTCCAAATTCTTTGGTTACTTGGAAAGAAGCCTCTGCAGTTCTTGCCGGTCTAAATGACGGTAAAGCCCATGAAGGCTTACAGGCCGGTGAGCCAACACTGCTTGGTTTAAAACTTTCGAAAGAGGGCAAGTAATGACAAAACTAGCTCCTGTACTTTCTGCACATTGGGATGAGAAAGATTCATTCACAATCGACGCATACACACGTCACGGTGGTTACAAGGCATCTGCGAAAGCACTTGCTATGGATCCAGATGCAGTTATCCAACTTGTAAAAGATTCAGGGTTACGCGGTCGTGGTGGCGCAGGCTTCCCAACCGGAATGAAGTGGGGCTTTATCCCACAAGGGGATGAAAAAGATCATTACTTGGTTGTTAACGCAGATGAGTCAGAGCCAGGAACTTGTAAAGATACGCCGCTACTTATGGCTAACCCACATGTACTAATCGAAGGATGCATCATCGCTTGCCACGCAATTCGCGCCAAGCACGCCTTTATTTATATTCGTGGAGAAGTAACCCATGTTGTACGCCGTTTAAATCAAGCTATTGAAGATGCTTACAAAGCTGGCCATCTTGGTAAAGGAATTGATGTTGTCTTGCACGTTGGTGCGGGCGCATATATCTGCGGTGAAGAAACAGCGTTGCTTGATTCACTTGAAGGCTTCCGTGGTCAACCTCGCTTGCGTCCACCATTCCCAGCGATAGCTGGTTTATATGCGCGCCCAACAGTTGTAAATAACGTTGAATCAATCGCTTCAGTTCCTGCGATTGTTGCAAATGGCGCCGAGTGGTACCAAGCAATGGGTACTGAAAAATCAAAGGGAACAACGCTTTATTCACTCTCTGGCCACGTTAATAACCCAGGCCAATTTGAAGCACCTCTAGGTATTACTCTGCGCGAGATTCTTGATCTCGCAGGTGGAGTTCGCAACGGACATAAGTTGAAGTTCTGGACACCTGGTGGATCATCAACGCCTTTATTTACTGATGAGCATCTAGATGTTCCGCTTGATTATGAAGGCGTATCTGCTGCGGGCTCAATGCTTGGCACTAAAGCGCTACAGATCTTTGATGAAACAACTTGCGTTGTTCGCGCAGTATTGCGATGGACTGAGTTCTACAAGCACGAGTCATGCGGCAAGTGCACACCGTGTCGCGAAGGCACTTGGTGGTTGGTACAGATTTTGCGCGATCTCGAAAACGGCGTGGGCACTGAAGCTGATCTAGCTAAGTTGCTCGATCTCTGCGACAACATCATGGGCCGCTCCTTCTGCGCACTTGGTGATGGTGCAACTAGCCCAATCACATCTTCAATCAAATATTTCCGTGACGAATACATCGCCCACTTAACAAATGGGGGATGCCCATTCGATCCAGTTAAATCAACTCTCTTCTCTGGAGCAAACGCATAATGACAACGACTCAAGAGAACACAACGGCGCAAGCTGTAGAACTCATCACCGTTGTTATCGATGGTTTTGAGGTTAGCGTTCCAAAGGGAACTCTGGTTATTCGCGCCGCTGAAAAACTAGGAATTCAAATTCCACGGTTCTGCGATCACCCACTCCTTGATCCAGTTGGTGCTTGTCGTCAATGTTTAGTTGATATCGAAATTAATGGTCGCGCATTTCCAAAGCCACAGGCTTCCTGCACCATTCCGGTAGAACCAAATATGATCGTTAAGACTCAACTAACTTCACCAGTTGCTGAAAAAGCACAGCGCGGAGTTATGGAACTTCTTCTGGTAAACCACCCACTTGATTGCCCAGTTTGCGACAAGGGTGGCGAATGCCCATTGCAGAACCAAGCGATGAGTACCGGCAATGGCGAGACTCGCTTTGAAGGCGTAAAGCGCACCTTCGAAAAGCCAGTTGCTATCTCTTCACAGGTTCTGCTCGATCGCGAACGTTGCGTTCTTTGCGCACGTTGTACTCGTTTCTCTGATCAAATCGCGGGCGATCCATTTATTACTCTCAACGAGCGCGGTGCGTTGCAGCAAGTTGGCATCTATGAGAACCAACCATTCGAGTCTTACTTCTCAGGTAACACTGTGCAGATCTGCCCGGTCGGTGCGCTAACCGGTGCTGCTTATCGCTTCCGCGCACGCCCATTCGATTTAGTTTCAACACCATCTGCTTGCGAACACTGCGCATCAGGTTGTGATATGCGCACCGATGTTCGCCGTGGAAAGACTTTGCGTCGCCTTGCTGGTGATGATGCTGCAGTTAATGAAGAATGGAACTGCGATAAAGGTCGCTGGGCGTTTAAGTATGTAACTGAAGTTGATCGCCTAACAACTCCGATGGTTCGTGGCGCTGACGGCGTTCTTGCACCAGCATCTTGGCCAGAAGCGCTTGCCGCAGCAGCTGCAGGTCTTAAGGGCAAGCGCGCAGCGGTGCTAGTTGGCGGTCGTGCAACAACTGAAGATGCATACGGTTACAGCAAGTTTGCTCGTATCGCACTCAGTACAAACGATATTGATTTCCGTGCCCGTGTTTCATCTGATGAGGAACGCGATTTCTTAGGCGCCAAGGTTGCTGGATCTGCAACTACCTATCGCGATATCGATGTAGCTGATCACGTAGTACTTGTTGGCTTTGAGCCAGAAGAAGAATCACCAATTGTCTTCCTTCGCATTAACAAGCAAGTTCGCAAGCGCGCACTAAAAGTAAGCGCCGTTGCAACCAAACTTTCAATCGGCGTTGAAAAGTTGAAGGCGGAATTTATTAAGGTCGCACCAGGTGCCGAAGTCGCTGCAGTTTCTGCGCTTTCACTAACCGCTAAGTCAGTTATCTTGGTCGGCGAACGCGCCGCTGAAACAACTGGTCTGTTAACTGCTGTTTCCGCACTTGCAGACAAGACCGGCGCAAAGTTGGCATGGATCCCGCGTCGCGCTGGCGAACGTGGTGCGCTCGAATCAGGTGCAATCGGCACACTTCTTCCAGGCGGTCGCCCAGTTGAGGATGCCGCAGCTCGCGTAGATATTGCAACAGTTTGGGGAGTTCCATCACTTCCTGCAAATGTGGGTCGCACAACTTCTGAAATTATCGATTCACTCGCAAACGGTTCACTCGATGCCGTTGTTGTTGGTGGAGTTGATCCGCAAGATATGCCAAATAGTGCAGCTGCTCTTGCTGCACTTTCCAAGTCATTTGTTGTTTCACTTGAAATCGCGCACTCTGCAGTTACCAATGTGGCAGATGTAGTTCTGCCCGTTGCTGCGGTAACTGAAAAGTCTGGCTCATACCTAAACTGGGAAGGCCGCGCTCGTGCCTTTGATGCAGCAGTTACTGACTCACTAAATCGTTCTGATCTACGCATCTTGTCTGCACTTGCTGACGAGATGGGCGAATCAATCATGCTCGGTACAGTCACCCAAGCCGCGCGCGAAATTTCATCACTCGGTAAATGGGATGGCGCCCGTGCCAAGTTCGCATCCGTTTCTGCTCCTGGTGCCAATAAAGTTTCTGGAAATGAAGCGCTCCTTACTTCATGGCGTCGCTTGCTAGATCTCGGCACACTTCAAAAGGGTGAAGCTAATTTGGCCGGCACTGCTCGTAAATCAGTTGCAGTTATTTCGCCAAAGCGCGCTGAATCAATGGGCGTTAAAGATGGCGACATCTTGCGAGTTTCAAACTCTCACGGTTCGATCTCGCTTCCAGCGCTTGTTGAAGATATTCACGATGATGCAGTCTGGGTGCCACGTAACTCATTCGGCACACAGACTTTGATCTCACTTAATGCTGCTCACGGCGATGTTGTATCGGTGGTGAAGGCATGAAAAACGCGCAGTTGTTGCTCGATGATCCAGGCTGGATCATCACCCTCAAAGCGGTAATCGTCTTTGCGGTTTGCGTTGTCCTAACAATCATGTCGGTATGGGGTGAACGTCGCATCGTTGCTCGCATGCAGATGCGCGTTGGACCAAACCGCGTTGGAAAGTTCGGTCTTATCCAGGCTCTCGCTGACGGCGTAAAGCTCGCGCTCAAAGAAGATTTAATTCCAGCAGCAGCTGACAAAGTTGTATTTATTATTGCGCCAATTATCAGCGCCACAACAGCCTTTATGGCCTTTGCCGTTATGCCATTAACGGGCCCAGTTAACTTCTTCGGTGAAAAGACCGTTATGCAGTTAACCGATATACCAGTCGGCGTTCTCTATGTACTGGCCACTGCATCAGTTGGTGTCTACGGAATCGTTTTGGCTGGTTGGTCATCTGGTTCTACCTACCCACTGCTCGGCGGACTTCGTTCTAGCGCCCAAGTAATTTCCTATGAAATCGCGATGGGTCTTTCACTCGTTTCTGTATTTATCTACTCAGGTTCGATGTCAACTTCATCAATCGTGCAGGCACAGCAGAGCACTTGGTGGTACGGACTCGTTCTCTTCCCATCATTTGTTATCTACGCGATCTCAATGGTTGGCGAAACTAACCGTGCACCTTTTGACTTAGCTGAAGCCGAAGGCGAACTTGTTGGTGGATTCCACACTGAATATTCATCACTTAAATTCGCGCTCTTCTTCTTGGCCGAATATGTAAATATCATCGCCGTTTCAGCCCTTGCTACAACTTTGTTCCTTGGTGGATATCACGCCTTCCCTGGTCTTGGATTTACCGAAAAATGGCTCGGCGGTTGGTTTACCCTTATCTGGTTCTTTATCAAGGTCTTGTTCTTCTTCTTTATCTTTGTTTGGTTGCGCGGAACACTTCCACGCTTGCGCTACGACCAATTTATGCAATTTGGTTGGAAAGTTTTGATTCCAGTTTCATTGCTTTGGATCTTGGTTGTTGCAACGCTGCGCGTAATTTCAACTCGCAGCCAATCTCGTCCGCTTACCTTTGCATTCGCTGGCGTCGTTGTACTTATCGTCATGGGTATCTCAACTGCATTCGATAGCGCAAAGAAGAAGCGCAATAACGCGGTTTATACCGAAGCTACAGAACCAAACTTTGCGGTGCCAACGCTTCCATCTGCAATAACCACCATCAACGTTTCTGACACTGCAACTAACAGGGGAGGCGATCGTGGCTGACCAGAACGAAATTCAACCGCACGCAAATAAAGATATGCATATCACCAGCGTTTCCTACGAAAAGGTAGATCAACCTGGCGCAAAGAGTTTCCTAAAGCAGATGCAGGGATTCTGGGTCACTTTCATAACCATGTTTAAAAAGGTAAATACAGTTCAGTATCCAGAAGTTAAAGAGCCAACTGCGGAACGTTTCCACGGACGCCATCAACTTAATCGTCACCCGGATGGACTTGAAAAGTGCATCGGTTGCGAACTCTGTGCTTGGGCATGTCCAGCAGATGCAATTTATGTAGAAGGTGCGAACAACACTCCAGATAACCAAATGTCACCAGGAGAGCGTTACGGCAAGGTTTATCAGATCAACTATTTGCGCTGCATTTTCTGCGGACTCTGCATCGAAGCTTGTCCAACTCGTGCACTAACGATGACAAATGAATACGAACTTGCTGATTCAACTCGCGGAAAGTTAATCTTTGAAAAAGACGATCTACTTGGTCCACTTCGCGCGGGAATGTTGGCACCACCTCATCCAATGTATCCAGGCATGACAGATACCAACTATTACAACGGCGATGTTAAAGAAGCACATCCTTCACAGGAGCAGAAGTAATGCCAGAGCTACTAACCATTCAAACTCCCGAAACCGTTCTCTTCTGGTTCTTGGCACCACTTGCAGTTCTTGCAGCGATCGGAATGCTCTTGGTCAAGAAAGCGGTTCACTCAGCGCTCTTGCTGGCATGGGTAATGATTACCTTGGCGATCTTGTACATCGCAGAAGGTGCGCTTTTCCTCGGTATCGTGCAGGTTGTTGTTTACACCGGCGCGGTAATGATGCTCTTCCTCTTTATCTTGATGTTAGTCGGTGTCGATTCATCTGATTCGCTAACCGAAACAATTACTGGCCTTCGTCCAATCGCAATTACAGCCGCTGTTGGTTTCGGTGGTTTGATGGTTTCACTTCTTGGACGCGCAACACTTGGTCGCGATCCACTCGGTTTAGAGATCGCAAATGCATCTGGAAACGTGCAAGGCCTTGCTGAACTTCTCTTCTCTAAATATGTCTGGCCCTTTGAAGTTGTCTCAGCGCTACTAATAACCGCAGCCCTTGGCGCCATGGTTTTGGCGCATCACCAGCGCACAATCGCTAGACCAACACAGCGCGAACAAGCAATTAAGCGCTTCCGTACCGGCTCACTTTCAGGTGCTGCCGGTCTTCCTGGCCCTGGGGTATTTGCTCGCCACAACGCAGTAGATGTTCCCGCACTCTTGCCAGATGGAACGCCTGCGCCAAGTTCAATTTCAGCAACTCTAAAAGCACGCGGAGATGTAATCGATTCTGCACAATTCCAACTCGATAACGTCGACACAACGATTGTGGAGGAGAAGTAATGAGCCTCAACAACTATCTCTACCTATCGGCGCTGCTCTTTACTATCGGCGCAGTTGGCGTAGTAGTTCGCCGTAACGCAATCGTTGTTTTCATGTGCGTAGAGTTAATGCTTAACGCGGCGAATTTATCACTTGTAACTTTTTCCCGCATCAACGGAACACTTGATGGCCAAGTAATCGCCTTCTTCACGATGGTTGTAGCGGCCTGCGAAGTAGTAGTCGGTCTGGCTATCATCGTGACGATTTATCGTTCACGTCGTTCAGCATCTATCGACGATGCTAGTTTGTTGAAGCGATAAACATGGCTACCAATAACGGTCTCGTTTATTTAATCGCACTGCCACTTTTTGGCGCACTTTCACTTCTTCTTCTCGGACGCAAAGCCGATAAGTGGGGCCACTTATTAGCAACTGCTCTTTCCGCAAGTTCTTTCGGAGTTGGACTACTTCAACTTTCACAGATGCTCGGACGCGAAACAGAGTCTCGCGCTGTTACTCAGAAACTCTTTACTTGGATCAGCGTTGGCAGTTTCAATGTAGATGCATCACTGCTTCTAGACCAACTCTCAATCTGCTTCGTCCTTCTTATTACCGGCGTTGGAACTCTGATTCATATCTATTCCATTTCTTATATGTCTCATGACCACGACCGCCGTCGTTTCTTCGCCTACCTAAACCTCTTTATCGCAGCGATGCTGCTCCTAGTTCTTGGCGATTCTTACTTAAATCTTTATGTTGGTTGGGAAGGCGTGGGCCTTGCTTCATACCTGTTGATCGGCTTCTGGAACCAGAAACCAGCGTATGCAACTGCTTCTAAGAAGGCATTTGTTATGAACCGTATCGGCGATATGGGACTTTCATTTGCGATCATGATCGCCTTTACATCCCTTGGAACAGTTTCATTTAGTGGAGTTAAAGAGCATGCACACCATGCCTCTGAAGCAACTATGACTGCGATCGGAATTATGTTGCTAGTTGCTGCGGTCGGTAAATCAGCGCAGTTCCCATTGCAGGCCTGGCTCGGCGATGCGATGGCCGGTCCAACTCCAGTTTCAGCTTTGATCCATGCCGCAACGATGGTTACCGCAGGCGTTTATCTAATCGTTCGCTCAAACTTTGTATTTGATGCCGCGCCAACCGCGCAACTACTAGTTGTAATCGTTGGCGCGATTACTTTGATGTTCGGTGCGCTCGTCGGTACAGCAAAAGATGACATCAAGAAAGCGCTCGCTGCTTCAACGATGTCGCAGATCGGTTACATGATTTTAGGAGCGGGCCTTGGACCTGCTGGTTATGCATTTGCCATCATGCACTTGCTGACTCACGGATTCTTTAAGGCCGGAATGTTCCTTGGTGCAGGTTCGGTAATGCACGGAATGAATGATGAAGTAAATATGCGCAAATACGGCGCACTTCGCAAATTCATGCCGATTACATTTATTACCTTTGGCCTTGGCTACCTTGCAATTATCGGAGTTCCACCATTTGCTGGTTTCTATTCCAAAGATATGATCATTGAAAGCGCGTTTAACGCCGGTGGTGCAAAGGGAATTATCTTGGGATCGACCGCGCTCCTTGGCGCTGCGATCACCGCCTTTTATATGACGCGCGTAATGATCCTGACATTTACCAGCACAAAGCGTTGGGACGATAACCAACACCCACACGAGTCACCAATTTTGATGTGGCTGCCAATGGCGATTCTCGCACTTGGTTCAGTTTCATCTGGTTTCTTGCTAGCTCGCGGAAGCGCGCTAAAGAATTGGCTAGAACCACTATTTGAGCTCCATGGCGAGCATGAAGAACTCCTTGCGCCGATTGTGGTTTCGGGGCTTGCACTTGTTGCTGTCGTAATCGGTGCGACTATTGCAGTTTTGAAGTATCAACTCTCTGAGGTCGACAACGTCGCGCCAGAAGATGTTTCAATTTTTACGCGCATCGCCCGTCGCGACTTGTTACAAGATGACATCAACGAAGCGCTCTTTATGCGTCCCGGACAAGCGCTCACTTCAGCGCTGGTTAAGGTCGATGAATCAGTCGTTGATGGGGCCGTTCGCGGCGTCGGCAAGATGGCGCTTGGTTCTGGTTCAACGCTACGCAAGACACAGACTGGTTTTGTCCGTAGTTACGCCGTTCTTATTCTGATCGGTGCCGCAACGCTGATCGCCGCGATTTGGGTGGTAACAAAGTGAACTTGTTAACTCTCTCAATGTTGCTTCCTCTCTTGGGAACTGCTGCTCTGGCATTCGTTCCAAAGGCAAATGTTCTGCTTACCAAGCAAATTGCTCTGGCAACTACTGTTTTAGTCGCAGCAGTCGGTATTTACTTGAGTGTTAAATTTGATTTCAACGTTAAGGGATTCCAGTTCGTCGAATCACGCGAATGGATTCCAGCTTTCGGAATTAAATACGCGTTAGGCATCGATGGAATCGCACTCGTTTTGATTCTGATGTCAGTAGTTTTGACGCCAATCGTTGTAATCGCCGGATGGAACGAATCAGAAGGTGGTCGTTGGAGTCCAAAAGTTTTCTATTCACTTCTGCTTGTTCTTGAAACAATGATGATCGGCGTATTTGCATCAACTGACGTCTTCTTGTTCTACGTCTTCTTCGAAGCGATGCTAATCCCGGTCTACTTCCTTATTGGTGGTTTTGGTTCAGGCGAACGCGCAGCCGCTGCCGTTAAATTCTTGCTCTACAGCCTCTTTGGTGGGCTATTAATGCTCGCCTCAATTATCGGAATATTCGTAATGGCAACTCGCTACGGAAACCGTACATTCGACATCACAACGCTTTCAACTCTTCACACCGCTCTATCTCCGATGATGGAGAACTTCTTATTCTTAGGCTTCTTCATCGCTTTTGCGATCAAGGCTCCAGTTTGGCCACTTCATACTTGGCTCCCAGATGCGGCAAAGTCAGCAACTCCTGGCACATCAGTACTGCTCTTGGGCGTGCTCGATAAAGTCGGCACATTCGGAATGATCCGTTACTGCCTAACTTTGTTCCCTAACGCGAGCAAGACTTTTACACCTCTAATCATCACTCTTGCAGTGATATCAATTCTTTACGGTGCCTTCCTTGCTATCGGTGCTAAAGATATTAAGCGCTTGATCGCTTACACATCTATCTCGCACTTTGGATTTATCACACTCGGAATCTTCGCGATGACTTCACAAGGTATGTCAGGTTCCACCTTGTATATGTTCAACCACGGATTCTCAACCGCAGCACTTTTCCTAGTTGCTGGATTCATGATTGCTCGTCGCAACTCATCAACAATTGCTGACTTTGGCGGATTGCAGCGAGTCACTCCGATCATGACATGGTCATTCTTTATTGCAGGAATGTCGAGCTTGGCACTTCCTGGCCTATCAAGTTTCGTAAGCGAGTTTTTAGTTCTTGTCGGTACATTTACGCGCTACCCAGTGGCGGCAGCAATTGCCACATTCGGAATTGTTCTTGCCGCGCTCTACATTTTGATTCCGGTACAGCGTGCACTTCATGGACCTACAACTCCAGGAAACGAGAACTTATCTGACTTAACTATGCGCGAAAAGGTTGCGATCTCACCAGTTATCGCAGTAATTGTTTTACTAGGTTTCTATCCTTCACCGCTATTAAAGATCATTAATCCAGCGGCGCAGACCGTGATTTCACAGCAAGGATTTAGCGATCCAGCGCCAACTATGAGTGAGGGCAAGTAATGATTAGATTTGTAAATCCAACGCTTGATTACGCACTTCTAGCGCCAATCCTGATCGTTCTCGGTGGCGCAATCCTAGGCGTATTAATCGAAGCCTTTGGTCCGCGTGCATCTCGTGCTGCTTCACAACTCTTTATAACTCTTGCAACGTTGGTACTGGCACTTGCTTCGCTTATAAAGGTTCGTGGCCGATCATCTGCATCAGCTGCCATGGAATCAGTAACTTTCGATGGCGCTGGCGTATTGCTACAAGCATCAATACTTATTATTTCGATCATCGCCGTCTTATTGCTCGCTGATCAGGAAAACTTCACTGCACTCGCTGCTGCACTGCCAGGTTCGGATGAAGAACGCTCTTCACTACAGCAGGATCTAAAAGTCACTGAGATTTATCCACTCACCCTCTTTGCAGTTGCGGGCATGTTGTTGTTTCCAGTCGCAACTGATTTAGTAACGCTATTTGTAGCTCTTGAAATGCTCTCACTTCCTCTCTATCTTCTCGCCGGCCTATCTCGCCGCCGTCGCTTAATGTCACAAGAAGCTGCGCTCAAGTACTTCTTGCTTGGAGCATTCGCATCAGCATTCTTCTTAATGGGCGTTGCTTATCTCTATGGTTACTCTGCATCGGTAACTTTTACGGGAATCCACAGCGCAGTAATTGGTGGAACAGGAAACGATATTTACCTCTTGCTCGGAATTGCATTCCTATCAATTGGTTTACTCTTCAAAGTCGGCGCCGTTCCCTTCCATGCTTGGTCACCAGATGTTTATCAAGGTGCTCCGACCGCGGTAACCGCATTTATGGCAGCTGCTACAAAAGTTGCAGCATTTGGTGCGATGCTTCGCATCTTCTACGTTTCATTTGCTGAGGCTTACTGGCAATGGCGCCCGGCGATCATCGCAATCGCTTTAATTACAATGGTTTTTGGATCGCTCGTCGCAATTTCGCAACGCGATGTAAAGCGTATGTTGGCTTACTCCTCAATCGCACATGCTGGCTTCTTGCTCGCAGGTGTTGTGGCGCTCAACAAGTCAGGTCTTGAAGCATCAATCTTCTATCTCTTTGTATATGGCGTTGCCACAGTTGGAGCATTCGGTATCGTAACTTTGGTTCGCGATTCGGCGGGAGAAGTTACTGATTTAAACCGTTGGAGCGGACTCGGCAAACGTTCACCTTGGGTAGCAACAGCGTTTGCTGGTTTCTTGCTCGCCTTTGCCGGTATTCCACTTACCAGCGGATTTATTGGAAAGTTCTTAATCTTCTCAGCAGCATATGAAAATGGATCAACGGCAATCCTGATTACTGGCGTTCTTTCATCAGCAATCGCAGCTTTCTTCTATATTCGCGTAATCGTATTGATGTTCTTCAAAGACCCAGTGGAAGATGGCACATCAGTTGTTATCCCATCTCTCTACACTCAGATCACAATTACGCTGGCAACGATTGTCACCTTTGTACTTGGTATCTACCCAACGCCTTTGATTAACTTTATTCAGAGCACAGCCCAGTTCCTTCGCTAATGTCATCATTCGGCATTCCTGATCTCGATCCCGCTCTAGAAGCAGATCTTGTTGTCGGAATGCAAGGAGTAGAACATTTACTACGCGAGCACATCAAGGGCGATTACCCACTCGTTGAAGAGACTTCACGGCACTTAGTCGCAGCAGGAGGCAAGCGTTTGCGCCCGCTGTTAACCCTGATCTCTTCTCACTTTGGGGATCCAACTCGCAAAGAGGTAATTCCTGCAGCGGTTGTCTGCGAATTAACTCACTTAGCAACGCTTTATCACGATGATGTAATGGACGAGGCTCCGCTTCGCCGGGGAGTAGAAAGTGCAAATAATCGCTGGGGAAATACCATCGCCATCCTTACTGGCGACTACCTATTCTCTAAAGCCTCAGATTTGTTGGCAGACCTTGGCCCTGAAGCAGTGCGGTTACAAGCACGCACATTTGAGCGCTTAGTTATCGGCCAAATCATGGAGACCCAAGGGCCACAGAACGGTGAAGATCCACTGGCTCACTATTTGCGCGTGGTTAGGGATAAGACTGGTTCACTTATTGCAACTAGTGCGCGCTTTGGTGCAATGCTCTCTGGGGCTTCCCGCGAAACCGTTGAAACTATTACAACTTTCGGCGAACAAATTGGTATCGCTTTTCAGTTAGCAGATGATGTAATTGATATTGCAAGCGAATCAAACCAATCCGGCAAAACTCCCGGAACAGATTTACGTGAAGGCGTACCAACGTTGGTTACCTTAAATGTAATGGCCTCCAATAAACCAGAAGACGCAGAATTGAAGCGACTGCTAAGCGCTCCAATCCATGATGAGGTTGAAGTACAACAAGTGCTTCGCGCCCTTCGTTCTCATGCCGGACTAGACCAAGCACGTGATCAGCTAAATCAAATTGCTAAAGATGCGCG
>Ga0214919_10002863_pt1 | contig 26639 bp, 26 predicted proteins | sample LL1503_MetaG_FD_177994 | JGI IMG/M metagenome (GOLD analysis project Ga0214919, IMG submission 177994) | Freshwater microbial communities from Lake Lanier, Atlanta, Georgia, United States - LL-1503 | ecosystem: Environmental > Aquatic > Freshwater > Lake | place: USA: Georgia | collected...
CAACCGCCAAGTTGGCCAAACACCTGATCGAAAAACGCAAGAAAAAAGTCTTGACCGTGTCAGGTGACGTGTACCGACCTGCCGCGATCGAGCAGCTCAAAACCGTCACCGCGCAAGCCGGGGCCGAATGGTTTCCCAGTTCGCCCGATCAAAAGCCGCTGGACATTGCCCTGGCTGCGCTCGACTACGCCAAAAAACACTTTTTTGATGTTCTATTGGTCGATACCGCGGGCCGCTTGGCGATTGACGACGCCCTGATGGACGAGATCCGCGCTTTGCACAAGGCCCTCAATCCGGTAGAAACTTTGTTTGTCGTGGACGCCATGCAAGGCCAGGACGCGGCCAATACGGCCAAGGCTTTCAAAGATGCCTTGCCACTGACCGGCATCATCTTGACCAAACTCGATGGCGACTCACGCGGTGGTGCGGCATTGTCTGTCAGGCAAATCACGGGCGCGCCGATCAAGTTTGCCGGCACCAGTGAAAAAATTGATGGCCTTGAAGTGTTTGACGCGCAGCGCCATGCCGGCCGTATTTTGGGCATGGGCGACATTGTGGCGCTGGTTGAGCAAGTCACTGCTGGTGTCGATATGGAGGCGGCGCAAAAGTTGGCTGCCAAAGTCAAAAGTGGGGGAGGTTTTGATTTGAACGACTTTTTGTCGCAAATCCAGCAGATGAAACAAATGGGTGGCTTGTCCAGCCTGATGGACAAATTACCCAGTCAGCTGACCGCCAAGGCGGCCGGTATGGACATGGGCAAAGCAGAAAAAGACATAGGCCGCAAACAAGGCATCATCCACAGCATGACGCCCAAGGAGCGCGCCAAACCCGAGCTGATCAAAGCGACCCGCAAGCGCCGTATTGCCGCAGGTGCGGGTGTGCAGGTGCAAGACGTGAACCGCATGCTCAAAGAGTTTGAGCAAATGCAGGACATGATGAAAAAAATGCAGGGCGGTGGCTTGATGAAAATGATGAAACGGCTGGGCGGTATGAAGGGGATGGGCGGGATGGGGGGCGGTTTTCCGGGTATGCCGCGCTGATTATTTCCTCCAAAAAGTTGTCATGATCGTTCTATTTTTGCCTGCGTAGTTACCCTCTTTTGGTTTTCATTAAATTGTCATAAGCTCGTAGTCGAAGTTGAATCTTGCGACTTCAATCTACGCTGATGAAAGAGAGTACCTCATGATCAAACCTACACAAAGAGACAAACTGACTGCGCGCAAACCCCTTCAAGCGGTGCTTGGATTGAGTGCGCTAGCCGCCTTGCTGGTGGCCTGCGGCTCCAGCAATTCAGACTTGTTTCCAATGCCCTTCATACCTGCCGCCAAGACGCCCTTGGTGGCCCCAGACCTGACGGTGTCTTGTCCGATCACCAACTCATGGATCGAGTCCTTGGTGACCAAGGGCAAAGCGCCTGCATTCAACGGCGCCCAATTTGGCAACGTTGGCACCTACGACTACATCTTGGCCGAGGCCAATGCCAAGGTCAATCCAAACGATCCGTGCGCAGCCACCATCGTCGACCTCAAAAATTCTGCCGATGCCTCAGGCATGGTGAACTACAAATTCGATGTGGTCATCTTGACCCCCAGTGATGCGGCCAAAGCCAGCGGTAGTTTGCTGTACATCGTCAACAACCGAACCAACACCAGCGCATTAGAAGCTTTGAACGATGGCTCGGGCAACGATCTGTTTAACAGCGTCGCCCCTGTGATTCCCACCACAGCCACCGGCACCGTCACAACCGGTGTGGGCGCGGGCAGTGCTTATTTGATGAAACAAGGCATGACCGTGGTCTTGTCAGGCTGGCAGGGCGATCGACCCTCGTCGCTGAGCGGTGCCACAGCGGCCATCAGCAGCACCAAAACCTGGTACGCACTCGGCATGACCTTGCCGGTGGCTAAGGATGCTGCGGGTGCCAAAATCACCGGAGGTGTGCAAGACGAGTTTATTGCAGACAGTGCGACCCTGACCACCAATTTGTTGGGGACCTACTACCCCCGCGTGATGACAAGCCCCGCCAGTTTGTGGATACGCAAATCACCGACCGATGCACCCATCGTGGTGGACCCTTCCATGTGGACGTATACAGCGGGCTCGGGTGAGGCTGAAGGTGGCAATACCACCGCCACAGGTTTTGGTTATGTCACCATTGACCGCGCCAAAGTCAAGGCCGACGCCAAGTATGCTGCTGCACTGGACAATGGCAGCGACAACGGGTCGATCTACCACTTCAATTACACCGCCAGCGACCCCAAGGCCATGGGCTTGGGGTTCTTGGGCGTGCGTGATTTGATTTCGTTCTTGCGCTATGAAACGCAAGACAAGGCGGGCAATGCCAATCCCGTTGCCGGCAGAATCAAAACGACCTTGGCCACGGGCATTTCACAATCGGGCCGGTATCTGCGCGACTTCTTGTGGATGGGCTTCAATGCCGATCGGCAAGTGCGCACAGTGTTTGATGGCATGTTGCCTTTGGTGGGCGGCTCGCGCAAAACCTACACCAACTACCGTTGGGCCAAGCCCGGCGACTATTCACGTCAACACGAGACGCACTACACCCCGGGTGACCAGTTCCCGTTTGCTTATTCGACGATCACTGACCCCCTGTCTGGCAAGACCGATGGTTTAATGAAGAAGTGCACCGAACTCAACACCTGCCCCAAGGTCTATCAGTACGACAGCCCGATTGAGTTTGGCGGTGCGCGCGCCTCTTTGGTCGCGACCGATGGTGCGGGTAAAGACCTCGAGATACCCGCCAATGTGCGCTTGTTCTACTCCGCAGGCACATCGCATGGTCCGCAACAGCTGGCCAACAATGCAAAAACTCAACCCGATTACAGCCTTGATCGGGCTGGCAATGCCGTGGCTTCCATGCCAGGTGCATTGAATGCCAGTACAGCACTCTACCGCGCCTTGTTGAGTAGCCTGGAAGGCTGGGCCAAAGGCACAGGCACACCCTTGGCCAGCAACTGGCCCAAGGTATCTGACGGTACGATGGCTGTACCCACCAGCAATCCGCTAAGCCTGACAGCGCCTGATTTGTCGGCCTTGGGTCTGGGCTTCAATGGTGTCTACAACACCTTGACACTGAACGATGAAAGCGTGATTCCTTCTGTGCCTTCGAGCAAAATGTACGTGGTGCATCAACCGACGTCCGATGCGCAAGGCAACAGCAAAGCGGGCGTCAAAATGCCTGACAGTGCCGTGCCCCTGGCCACGTTTGTGGGTTACAGCTTGCGCAATGCCGGTTTTGTTCAGGGTGATCAGAACGGCCTGAGCAGTTCGCAATTAGGGTTTGCTTTGAACACCACCAGCAAAAACGCCAAAGATCCACGCAAGAGCGCCCAAGAGTTGTACACCAACCCCGCAGGCTATGTGGCGAAATGGAATGCGGCCGTTGATACATTGGTGGCAGAAAAGCTGATGCTGCCAGACGATGCGGTCTTGTACAAAAACCGTGGCTTGATGCAAAGTGTGCAGCCTAACTTTGCCAAGTTAGGCCAATAAAGCCCTTGGGTTAACGCGTTTGGGTTGTTAACCCTCCAGGCCACTTCGATTGAAGTGGCCTTTTTATTTGGGGTCGACCGTATTTCAGATCAAGATCAATTCACCGCGCAGGGAATGCCCCAGCGGCTGCGTTACCCGTACATCCATCATCTGCCCGATCAGGCGGGCCGCATTGGGGCCAGCAGGAAAGTTCACCACGCGGTTGCATTCGGTGCGGCCAGCCCAGTCGCTCGCATCTTTGCGTGAAGGGCGCTCGACCAAAATGCGCTGTGTGGAGCCCACCATGTTTTCGCTGATGCGCTGGACATTCGCTTCAATCGTGGCTTGTAAGTGTTGCAGCCGTTTGAGCTTGACCTCGTGGGGTGTTTCGTCATGCAAATTGGCGGCAGGCGTGCCCGGGCGTGGGCTGAAAATGAAGCTGAAGCTCGTGTCAAAACCGACATCGTCAATCAGCTTCATCAGTTTGGCAAAGTCCTCGTCGGTCTCGCCCGGAAAGCCGACAATGAAGTCGCTGCTCATCGACAAGTTGGGTCGGATGGCGCGCAGTTTGCGGATCGTACTCTTGTATTCCATGGCGGTATAGCCGCGCTTCATGGCCATCAAAATCCGGTCTGAGCCGTGCTGCACCGGCAGGTGCAGGTGGCTGACCAGTTTAGGCACCTTGTCGTATACATCGATCAGGCGTTGCGTGAATTCATTCGGGTGGCTGGTCATGAAACGAATACGCTCAATGCCCGGCATGTCGGCCACGTATTCGATCAAAGTGGCCAGATCGGCTGTCTCTGTCGAGCCGCCCATGGGGGCGCGGTAGGCGTTCACGTTTTGCCCCAGCAGCGTGATCTCGCGCACACCTTGTTCGGCCAGGCCGGCAATCTCCACCAGCACATCTTCAAACGGGCGACTGAATTCTTCGCCACGGGTGTAGGGCACCACACAATAACTGCAGTACTTGCTGCACCCTTCCATGATCGACACAAAGGCGGTAGCGCCATCGACCTTGGCCGGTGGCATGTGGTCGAACTTTTCAATCTCCGGAAAGCTGATGTCCACTTGGGGGCGCTTCTTGCGCTCCCGTTCGGCCAGCAACTCAGGCAAACGGTGCAGGGTTTGCGGGCCAAACACCACGTCCACATATGGCGCACGCTTGATGATCTCGGCGCCTTCTTGGCTGGCCACGCAGCCGCCCACGCCGATCAATACGCCCTTGGCTTTCAGGTGCTTGATGCGCCCCAGGTCGCTGAACACTTTTTCTTGCGCCCGCTCCCGCACCGAGCAGGTGTTGAACAAAATCAGGTCCGCTTCGTCCACATTTTGAGTGGGCTCATAGCCCTCAGCGGCGTGCATGACATCGGCCATCTTGTCCGAGTCGTACTCGTTCATCTGGCAGCCAAAAGTTTTGATAAACACCTTTTTGCTCATGCAGCCTCCTCAGAGTTGAGGATTTCAAGGCAAAGTAAGGCAGGCCCGCTGGGGGCCAAAGTGCAGCGGTTCATGGTTTATGTCCAGAGGCTGTGGATAGTAAAAGCGCAGTGCGCTTGGGCGTAGGTCGATTATCGCAGGTGAGTTGTGTCGCGCTTGTTTGTGGGTCAGCAGTTACCCTGCCTTGGGCTTGTAAAACATCGGATACGCCCGCTGCGTTGTGGGGCTGTCGTAAGCCCAGCTGTGGCATTGCCCCAAATGGTAAGGAGGAGAGGTGATTTCGGGTTGGGGTATGCCTGACATTTCACGACGATGCCATTGGCTCGCGGGGACGGTCTGGTAGGCGGCGGTGGCCATGTTGGAGAGCATTTCGCGCAAGTGGGTGCAGCCCTCTTTGCCGCCCACATGCTGGTTGATGACCTTGCGCCAGCCAGGGCCCATGGTGCAGCCAATGAGTTTGTGCATGCCGTGCGGTGCGCCCGAACATTCGGGGTGCGGAATACTGTCCATCGAGGTGGCGATGTCTTGAATGACCAAACGGCTGTCCAGTGTCACCCGGATTTTCAGGCGGTGAATGGGTTCATTGGCTGGGAATAGCCGCTCGTTGGGAACCTTGAAATCGTAGGTCTTGACGTCGGTCAGCTCGGCTTCAATGTCCCACAGGCCATCTTCGCGGTCGTAGCCTTGGTAGACCACCGTTCGCGTATGTGACAGTTTTCGGGGGGAGGGGGGTGAAAGTGCCAATTGTTTGCGCTCCAGAATGCATTTCAAATAAGTCCAATCCTTCCATTATCGATTTGAAACGGAGCTTTTCATGTCCCTTTCCATTCATCCTGTGGTGCGACGCCAAACCATTGCCGATGCCCTGCGCCGCACGGCCATTCGTTTACCCGCCAAAACCGGTATCGTGTGCGGTGCCACCACCTGGACCTATGCCGAGTTCGACGCCTTGGTGACCCGATTGGCGGCAGGCTTGGCCCAGATCGGTGTGGCCGAGGGCGACAAAGTGGCGGTTCTGGCCCGCAACTCCCACGGCTTTGCGGCGCTGCGGTTTGCACTGGCCCGCCGCGGCGCGGTCATGGTGCCCATTAATTTCATGCTCAAAGCTGAGGAGGTGGCCTACATCCTGCGCCATGCAGGCGCGCAAACCTTGGCCACCGACAGTGGCTTGGCCGAGCTGGCACAGGCGGCTGCGGCCTTGGAGACCCAAGTCCAGCAGTACATCTGGCTGCCTTCAGAAGACCCCGGCGAACCGGTCCACGGCATGCACAACTTTGATGTGTTAGCAGCTTGCAAGAACCCCCTGCCCGAAGTGCATTTGAAGAGCGATGCGCTGGCGCAAATTGTCTACACCAGCGGCACCGAATCTACGCCCAAAGGTGCCATGTTGACCCATGATGCGGTGCTCTGGCAGTACGTCAGCTGCGTGGTGGACGCCGAAATCGCGCAGAACGACTTGGCTTTGCATGCCTTGCCGCTGTACCACTGCGCCCAACTCGATGTGTTTTTTGGCCCCGCCATTTACATGGGCAGCACCAATGTCATCACCGCCAAACCAGTGCCCGACAACCTGCTGGCGTTGATTGAAAAATTCAAGATCACCAGTTTCTTTGCGCCGCCCACGGTCTGGATCGCGTTGCTGCGCTCGCCATTGTTCGATGCTGAAAAACTGGTCAGTTTGGCCAAGGGCTACTACGGCGCGTCCATCATGCCGGTCGAGGTACTCAAGGAGTTGGCGGCGCGTTTGCCCAAGGTGCGGCTATGGAACCTGTATGGCCAGACCGAAATCGCCCCGCTGGCCACCATGCTTGGCCCTGAAGACCAATTGCGCAAACCCGGCTCTTGCGGCAAAGCGGTTCTCAACGTGGAGACCCGCGTGGTCAATGACCTGATGCAGGACGTGGCGGTGGGCGAGGTCGGCGAAATCGTGCACCGATCACCGCACCTCATGCTGGGCTACTTTCATGACGATGCGCGCACCCTGGCATCTTTTGAGGGTGGCTGGTTCCACAGCGGTGACCTCGCCACTATGGACGACGAAGGTTACATCACCGTAGTCGATCGCAAGAAAGACATGATCAAAACCGGTGGCGAAAACGTGGCCAGCCGCGAAGTCGAAGAAATGATTTACCGACTGCCCCAAGTCAGCGAAGTGGCGGTGATTGGTTTGCCTGACCCCAAATGGGTTGAGGCCGTCACCGCCGTGATTGTGGTCAAAGCAGGTCAAACCTTGAGCGAAGAAGCTGTCATCCAGCATTGCACGACCCACATGGCGAGCTTCAAATCGCCCAAGCGGGTGGTGTTCACCGACAGCTTGCCCAAGAACCCCAGTGGCAAATTGCTCAAGCGCGATTTGCGCCAGCGCTACACGGCATAGTCGTTCCATGAACAACCCACGCTTCAAAACCCGTTCATCGGTGATACTGGAGCCCGTACCCGCAGCCTGTTGAGGGTGGACACGGGATCAATAGAAAGAAGCCATGCTCGCATTGAATGTTTGGGGAGAAAATCTGGTCCCTTGTTCCTACGACCCGTTAACGGGTTTTTTCCGGGACGGGTGTTGCAATACCGGCGAAGAAGACCTCGGCACCCATGTGGTTTGCGTTCGTGCGACGCAAGAGTTTTTGATTTTCTCGCTCGAACGGGGCAACGACTTGATGACCCCGCGCCCTGAATACAGGTTTGCTGGTCTTGAGCCCGGCGACCGTTGGTGTTTGTGTGCACTGCGCTGGAAAGAAGCCCTTGAGGCAGGCGTCGCACCGCCCGTGATACTCGAGTCCACCCACGCCAAAGTGCTGGACGTGGTGACACTGGCCCAGTTGAAAGCCCATGCGTGGGTACCCCGCGAAACGGGCCCTCATTAAGCGCTGCGCATGAAAGTGTTCTTATTTGGTTTATGCCTTGCCGCAACGGCCTTTGCACAACCCGTTGCCCCTGTGCATGAAAACAGCTTGGGCATGAAGCTGGTGCTGATTCCTGCAGGGGAATTCATGATGGGCAATCATGAGACCGAAAAGGCGATGCAAAGCAGTTACCCGCAACTCGACAGCAAACGCTTTGAGGAACTTCAGGACGAAAAACCCCTGCACAAAGTGCGCATCAGCAGGGCTTTCTACATGGGTCAAACCGAAGTCACGGTGGGGCAGTTTGCCCGATTCGTTGAGCAATCGGGCTACGTGCCAGAGTCCATCGCCGACGGCACGGGTGGGTACGGTTACAGCAAGTCCTACGACCGCACCCGCCCTGAAAAAGCAGATGCCTTTGAAGGACGAGACATCCGTTACAGCTGGCGCAACCCGGGCTTTGCACAGGACGTCAATCACCCTGTGCTGAACGTCAGCTGGAAAGACGCCATGGCACTGGCGGACTGGTTGACGCGCAAAGAAGGCGCTACCTACCGGTTGCCCACCGAGGCCGAGTGGGAATACGCTTGCAAAGCGGGCGAGCAACGCCGATACCCCTATGGCGACGATCCCCAGTCCCTGGCGCAATGGGCCAACACCTTTGACGCCGCCGCTCAGCCGCACTGGACCCGCTGGCAAGACATGGCCGTGGCCGGAAACGACGGCCACGCCTTCACATCCCCTGTGGGCAGTTACGCGCCCAATGCCTTTGGCCTGCATGACATGGTGGGCAACGCCTGGGAGTGGGTCAGTGACCACTATGGAGAAAACTACTACAGCGTCTCGCCAACGGAAAACCCCACAGGCCCTGCCCAAGGCCACCTGAAAGTACGGCGTGGTGGCTCTTGGCACACCTGGTCGATCTATGCCCGATGCAGTTACCGCAACCTGAATGCACCTGACAGCAGGTACACCTTGCTGGGCATGCGCTTGGTCAGAGAAGCTCAAACTCGATAGAATTGACCTAAATCAAGACAAATCAGAGACAAGCTTGAATGCAATATTGATTGGTAGTTTTGCTGTTTTATTTCTGGCGGTTCATTTGGCCAACAGCTGGGTGTTCCAATCCATTGAAATCACATCCCATGTCAGCTTGATTTACCTGCCTGCATTTTTGCGCTTGTTCAATGTGCTTGTCTTGGGCGCAGTTAAGGGCTCACTGGCCACCCTGTTGGGCGGGCTCTTGCTGATGCAGTATTTGAATGAGGCGACTGCGATGGGTCTTTTGAACATCGCATGTTCCATGGGGGGGCCTTTGGTCGCACTTTTATTGTTTGGGGTGCATTTTCATAGACCCGTGAGTTTGAGTTCTTTGCGTGATTTGGTGTATCTGGCCATCGCGTGCTCTGTGATCAACCCCTTATTGCACCATGCCACCTGGTCTGTGTTTGAACCTGCATACACAGGGACACCATTGCAGTTGATGCAAATGGTGGTGGGCGATTTCATGGGCTGCCTGATCGGGGTCGGCTTTATGAAATGGGCGACCAACCGATGGAAATTCGAAGTACTGCGAGCTTAGATACTTTGCCAGCTTGCAGCTTGAAAACGAGCTGAACGACACCAAAATTTGGTTATAATTTCATCCTTCATGCGGTACTGCCGTGTGAAATGATGGCCCTTTAAAGCAGTTCACAGAATCTGGTGATATAGCTCAGTTGGTTAGAGCGCAGCATTCATAATGCTGATGTCGGTGGTTCAAATCCACCTATCACCACCATTTTTCGGTTTCAAACAGCGTCAGGAACCCTCAAAACCCGCACTCCTCCTAGGCTTAGCGGGTTTTTTATTGCCTCAAGTGGCCTCAGGGCGTAACATGACATACCGTCAGATTCACGGTACTTTTGACGGTACTTTATAAAAACCGCGATCTCAGAAGCCAAAAGTACCGTCACACAGGGGCTGAAATGGCACTTACCGACACGTTTGTGAAGAACGCCAAGCACACCGGCTCACCAGCAGGCGACAAGCACGCTGATGGCGGAGGTATGTACTTGCTGGTTAAAGGGGCAGGCAAATACTGGCGCATGGATTACCGATTCGCAGACAGACGCGATACGCTGACCTTTGGTGTGTACCCTGCCGTTTCGCTGGCAAAGGCAAGGCAGAAGCGTGAAAAGGCGCGTGAATTGCTGGCCGATGGAATTGATCCGAAAGCAGCCAAAGCCATAGAAAAGAAAGCTAAAGCAGCGGCGACAGCAAATACCTTCGAGGCGATAGCACGGGAATGGCACGCAACAAAAGCAAATAGCTGGTCAGTCGCGCACTGCGACACGACTCTAGAACGGATGGAGAAAAATATCTTTCCTTGGGTTGGCAAACGGCCACTGACTGAAATTGAAGCCCCCGAGGTACTAGCCACACTTCGTAGGATTGAAGCCCGTGGAGCCATCGATACAACCCACCGAATTAAATCTATCTTCAGCACGGTGTTCAGGTATGCCATTGCGACAGGGAGGGCACTTCGCAACCCAGCCGCTGACGTTGGGGTAGCACTTAAGACAACGGTAAAAGGCCACCATCCAGCCATCACTGAGCCAAAGCGATTCGCCCAATTAATGAGAGACATTTACGCCTACTCTGGCAGCAACATCACCCGGGCCGCTCTCCAAATCCATGCACTGACGTTTCAGCGACCAAATGAGATACGGGACATGGAATGGAAGGAGGTCGATTTTGAGGCCAACGTCTGGCTAGTCCCTGCTGTGCGGATGAAGGGCGTTCTAGAACGCAAAGCGCACGGTGATGCCCATACTGTGCCATTGTCCGCCCAAGCCGTTGCTGTCCTTAAAGACCTACACCCGCTTACAGGCCACGGCGTAAAAGTATTTCCGAGTGAACGTGGTGAAGGTCGATCAATAAGCGAAAACACGGCACGCCAAGCGCTGAGAAGTATGGGTTACCTTGATCACGTACCTCATGGGTTCAGAGCAAGCGCTAGAACACTAATTCGGGAGTCTCTGCACTACGACAAAGAAGTAATCGAACGTCAGTTGTCGCATGGCAGTGATGAGGCACTTGGGGGCGCCTACGATAGAACTCAGTTTTTACTTGAGCGGGCAAAAATGATGCAGGCGTGGAGCGACTATTTGGACAAGTTACGCATCGGCGCACTCGTAATTCCATTAAGAGGCGCTGCATGAAAGATCAACGCCTGGTGTTGCGGCATAAAACAAGCGGGAAAATTGCATCTCGAAAGGATCAGGCGACTAAGGCACTAATCCTTGAAGCGAAACGTCTTAATGATGTCGGTGATGGCGCTGGAATCACTGCTTTGCTTCTTCCCTCATCACCACAGGAAAATGCTCAAATTAAGAAAATCGAAAAAATTTACGCCGTAAGCCAAGTAAGTGCACGACCGGGAAAAGGAAACAAAACAACCAAAAACAAAATACAAACTGCCGTCGCAAATGATGACTTAATCGCCAAGCTTGGTGTGCTTTACGAAGATCACCTTAGAGGCAAACTAGACCCACACACGATATCGGCAAAAGCCATAACAAGGTGGTTAAAAAAACAACTAAAAGATACTGGCAGTAAAGCTTACAGGACAGTGCTCCAATCTGCTCCCATTCTGCTGGAAGTAGAGTACGGCGACAGGTGGTGGGCCGATACATTTGCTGCACGCAAAAAAACGCAGAGTTAACGACATTCGATTTGGGTCAATTTAAGCTGGGATAACTTTTTTGGAGGTATCCCACCATGTCTTTAAATCTCACATCATCTAACAAGCCCAATGCAATTAGCATTGCAGCAAAACAGATGCAACCTTCCACTAAAGGATTCGATGCGCTACCAAACAGCGCATTCATTCGAGAGTCGCAATTGGTGCAAAGTGCAAAGCGGCCTGATAGTACCGCTCCATTACCTTTTTCTGCACCTACCCTTTGGCGCTTGGTAGCAAAAGGCCAGTTTCCCAAGCCAATCAAACTATCCTCGCGAGTTACTTGCTGGAAAGTTGGGGAAGTTCGAGCATGGATGTTGGCACAGGTTGCTAAGTAAGTTTGTCCCAATGACGTCGTTGTACAAGAATACTTACGAAGACTTTTTGCGTGATCAAGTACGTAAGCACAGCCATGCTTTAACTATCACTCTTAAAAACGATTGTTCCTCAGAGTTACTTCTGAACCGTCGTATTCGCCTAGAGGCTACTATTCGACATTTACTGCACCGCATCGCTCGGATGTGCTACAGGAATCGCCAAAAACGATATGGCCTGTGCATTGGCTGTGTTACGGTAATTGAAACCGGTCACTACCTTGACAGACTCCATGCTCATCTTGCATTGGCATGTCCAGTTGGAATGAAAGAAGACCAATTTCAAGCTACCGTATTGCTAGCAGTAAAACGGTGTCACTCACTTGGAACTCAGGGTGCACTTAAGCGCATCACTGATGACGCTGGCTGGGCCAGTTACATGGCCAAAGATGGCTCAGAGGCTTATTCGCCTCAATGCTCCCAACGCGCCAAACCTTAAGTACGGCAAAGCTGGGGCCTGACGGGCTTCCTGCGAGTTGGTCAACAAGAGCTTCTGCTTCGCTCTTGTTAGGTCTATGCTGCGCGTTAAGTTATGCGGACAGGTGTCTTGCAACAAGTTGCAAGAGGTCTAGGGCAAATTGATCAGCAACCAACTCATTTCAATGAAAACATCATGTGTCAGCCAGACCAAGAAAATTTCGTCACTGTGTTCGGCAGTCGGCTTGCTCTACGCTGCACGGCTCACAGTAAGCGATCAGGCAAACGCTGTTGTGGTTTCGCAGTAAATGGTTTTTCAGTTTGCCGGATGCATGGTGCCCGCGGTGGTCCAAAAACTGAAGCAGGCTTACGGCGAATAGCAGCTGCACAATTGGTACATGGTCGCGAAACACGGGAAATTCGTTTAACTCGTCAGGCTATCAGGGCCAAACTTAACCGCGCCATAGTCCTTGGGCTTTTACTTGAAATGTTTGGGGAAAAAAAGAAAAAAACCCGTACGCGCCAATTGCGATCGGCGGTGCGCTAACGTCAATTTTTTATTGGCCAAACGTCGGTTGTGTCGCGTTAGGAGTCTTTGGTGGAGCCTTAGACAATCGGACCAATTTATTCAAAGCGGTCACTTAAATTTCAACTTCCCTGGGCCGGGATGTCAAAACTCACTTTAAACCCAAAGAGCCCCAGTAACGATCTCTTACGAGCTTCTTGTAAAGCTTGCCCGTCGCATGGCGTGGCAATTCAAGATCAAAGTCAATCGTCCTAGGGCATTTGAAGGTGGCCAAGTGTTGCCTACAGTAGGCGATCAGTTCATCGGCCAAGGCGGGCCCGATGTCTTGAGGGTTCACGGGCTGGACGACTGCCTTAACCTCTTCTCCAAAGTCCTCATTAGGGACACCTACGACCGCGACATCCAAAACTTTGGGGTGCCCAATCAAAATGTTTTCAGCCTCTTGCGGGTAGATATTGACCCCGCCCGAAATGATCATGAACGCGCGCCGGTCCACCAAATACAGGTAGCCCTCATCGTCCACGCGGCCGATGTCCCCCAAGGTCGTCCAACCCTTGGCATTGCGCGCCTGGGCCGTTCGTTCGGGGTCGTTATGGTAGGAGAAGATCGGGCCATCAGAAAAGTACACCAAACCAGTTTCAGCCGCAGGCAGCTCCTCTCCGGACTCATCACAAATATGCAAATGCCCTTGCGTGGCTCGGCCCACTGAGCCTTTGTGTGCCAACCATTCGGCAGAGGTGATCGCGCAAAAGCCGTTGTTTTCGGTCCCGGCGTAGTACTCGTGGATGACGGGGCCCCACCAAGCCAGCATTTTTTCTTTGACCTCCACCGGGCAGGGCGCAGCCGCGTGGACCGCCACCTGAAGTGATGACACGTCGTAGTGGGCCCTGACCTGCTCTGGTAATTTCAGCAGTCGCACGAACATGGTCGGCACCCATTGGCTGTGGGTGATACGCTGAGCTTCGATCAAAGCAAGCGCTTGCTGAGCATCAAAGCTGGCCATCACCCACACTGAGCCGCCCAGCTTGATCACGGTCATGCAGTGACGCAGTGGCGCTGCATGATACAGCGGTGCGGGCGACAAGTAGCGACAATCTCGCCCATAGTCAAACAAGGGCTGCAGCAGGTTGACCAGCATCGTGCGCTGACCTGCGGGCGCCTGTGTCATCGGCCATTTGACGCCCTTGGGTTTGCCCGTCGTGCCAGACGAATACAACATGTCCAAACCCTGAGACTGATCAGCAATGGGTAGCACGGAGGCACTGTCCACGGCTTCATCCCAGCGCTCATACCCGTCCATGCCCTGTCCCAGGGTAAAGCACCTGACATGGGCTGGCAGTAGCGCTCGCAGCGGTGCGCAGACCTCCGCCAAATCATCGGAGACCACCAGCACCTTGGCCGAGCAATCTTTGACGATGTAGGCAACCTCTTGACAATTGAGCCGGGTGCTGATGGTGGTGTAGTAAACACCGGCGCGGTCCATGCCAAAACACGCTTCCAAAAATTGGCGCTGATTGGTCATGAGCACGGCCACATGATCGCCTGGCCCCACGCCACACGATCGCAGAACCTGCGCCACCTGATTGGCCCGCGCATCCAACTGCCCGAAGCTGACCTTCTCCCCGGTTTCACACATTTGAAAGGCTAGTTGAGAAGGGTCGGCCGGATGGCTATCAATCGGAAAAAGCATAGGAGTCCCTTGGGGGGGGGTGAATTCAATGCGCCAGGCAGACTTTGCCGAACTGGACACCACTTTGAAGGTAGGCCATCGCCTCTTTCAATTCCTCAAACGCAAAAATTCTGTCGACCACGGGTTCAACTTTGTATTGACCAATGGCACGCAACATGGCTTCAAAGCCATCTCGGTGTCCGACGGTCACGCCCTGCAGGCGCACCTGGCGCGTGATGATATGTCCCAGCGATGTCGCCATGGCACTGCCAGAAAGAATTCCGATCATTGCAATCGTGCCGCCAGGTCTGATACAGCGCAAAGACTGGGGTAAAGTTTTCTCACCTCCCAACTCCACGATCAGGTCATAGCCCCGACCCGCAGTGATCTCGCGTGTGGCCTTGGCCCACTCGGGCACTGCCCGGTAATTGATGACCGCATCAGCGCCGAGTTGACGCACCCGCTCCATGCGTTCATCGCTGGAGGTGATGACGGTGACATGGGCGCCCAGCAACTTGGCAAATTGCACCGCAAACAGCGCCACGCCCCCGCAGCCTTGGATCAGGACGCGGTCTCCCGCCTTGGTGCTGCTGCCCGTGGTTAGCGCACTCCATGCGGTCAGCGCCGCACAGGGCAGGCTGGCTGCTTGTGAATCGTTCAGATGTTCAGGCACCTTGACCACACCCTGTTCGGACAAACACATGATCTCGGTCATGGTGCCATCGATGGGCCCGCCCAGTGACTGCGTGAGCCGCTCCAGGTCAGGTTCACCGGCCACCCAGTTTTGAAAATAGGTGGGGCAAACTCTGTCGCCCACTACGACACGGCTCACGCCTGCACCTACCGCGCAGACGACACCGACTCCGTCAGAGACCGGAATCAGCGGCAAAGTGCCGGTGTAGTTGCCATAGCCACGAGCAGGAACCACTAGGTCACGGTAATTTAGCGAAGAAGCCTTCATCCGGACAAGGACCTGTCCTGGTCCGGCTTGGGGTTCGGATCTCTGGGACAGCTTCAAATGATCCATGCCCCAATCACCTTCGATTTGAAAAACGCGCATGGGCTTATTCCTTCAACTTTGCTTCATTGGTTGCGCGTCCTTGCGGACTCGCTGTTACTTTGAAATCTTTGGCAATTCGCTCTAAAAGCATTTCAGTGGAGCCATCCACAAAACCGGCTACTTGTGCCGATGCCAAGTGGCGCACAAAGGGATAGTTTTCGACAAGCCCTTCAGCCCCCATAGCGTGCATTAGAGCTGCCAGATTTTTTTGGGCCATGCGCGTCGCAAACACTTTGGCCTTGGCGGATGCACTTTGGGCATCCAACCCGGCGTCAATCAAATCAGCAGCCTGCGCGACCAACAATTGCGCGGCCTCCAAATCAATAGCCGCGTCAGCCAAACACCATCGCCAACCCTGGTGGCCGTGTAAAGATTTGCCAAAGGCCTGGCGCGCGTGACCCCAGGTGCTGGTGACCTGCAGTGCCTCGCTCACCATTCCGCAGCACATGGCAGCAACGTAGGTGCGTGCTCCGTTAATGGCACCCAAAATATCTTTGAACGCCTCCCCCGGGGGCGAGAGCATTTCGTCCTCACTGCACAGGTAACCCTGCAGTTCAAAGCCGCCGGTACCAATGGTCGACACTGGTCCCATCGCGGGACCAGGTGCGCGCTTGAAGCCGGCGCGCTGAGCCTGCACCACAAAGGCGGCTATCCCAGCAGCGCCTGCCCCGACACGCGTTTGGGCATACACCACGAACAGGTCCGCATGGACTGCATTGGTGATCCAGGTCTTAGCGCCGTTCAAACGCCACCCGCCCGGAACGGCCACTGCGTTAGTCTGAATAGCCGCAAAATCCGACCCCCCCGAGGGCTCAGTTAAGGCTGTGCAAGCACTGAGACGCCCAGCCAACAAATCGGGCAGATAGCGTTGGGCAAAGCCCGGCGCCGCCAAACGAAACAATTGCTCGGCAACGTTGTGGGTGTTGATGAGTGACATGGCCACACCAAAATCAGCCTGAGCCAAAATGGCCGCCACTTGGGCCTTGCAGGCAAAGGACACACCCATGCCACCCACTGATGCGGGCAACTGTAAGCCCAACAAACCTGCGCTGCCTGCAGCCAGATGCAAGTCTTCACTGGTGTGACGCTCGCTCAAGCGTCGCGCGGCGTCAGGCGCAACATGCACCCGCACGAACTCACGTGTGCGTTGCAGTTGTTGTTCATCGGTCTGGATCGTCATTTGTTTTTAGCCCACAAGGCCTTGGCGCGGCTCACCAGATCTTGTGCCACGGGCACCAGGCCGCGTGGCAAAAAGATAGTCGCCACCACCAAAATAAAGCCATAGGTGACCAGCCGGTAACTGTCGGCAATGCGCAGGTACTCAGGCAAAAATGTGACTGCAAAAGCACCCACTACCGGTCCAGCCAAAGTGCCGCTGCCACCAAGGATCACAGCCAAAATCGCGTTCAGCGATTGGTCCACGCCAAAGGGCTCAGGGTTTAAAAAACCTATGTAATGCGCATACAGGGCCCCGGCGAATCCGGCTAAACCAGCACTCACTACAAAGGCAAACAGCTTGTAGCGCCAGGTGCTCACGCCCATAGCGTCCGCCAGGCTTTCATTTTGGCGAATGGCGACCAGTACACGCCCTACACGGGAATGCAAGATGATGGCGCACAGCCCTGTTGCAAGCAAGGCTGAAAGTAAAACCAGGGTGTAATAAGCGGTGTTGCTGCGGCCTTCAAAATTCACCACCCACCCCCACACAGAAAACTCCGATGGCCGAGGCACATTGGAAATACCTGCTTCGCCGCCGGTGACCGAACTGAAGGTGAGCAAGACGGTGAAGATCACCATGTTGTAGGCCAGCGTCACAATTGCAAAGTAATGCCCCTTGACGCGCAGACTGGGGTAACCCACCAATACCGATACCAGGGTGGTGAAGAGCGGTGCCACCCACAGGGTCGTCCAGACCGACCAACCCAGCTTGACGCTGAGCAGCGTCGAGAAATAGGCACCAATGCCCATGAATCCCGCTTGGGCAATGGACACGTAGCCGACAAATCCCTGTATCAGATTCTGGCCTTGCGCCAGGATGACCCAGATCAGCGACAAGATGATCAAGTGCATGAAATACGGCACGGTCACCAACTGGGGCAGCGCAAAGGCGCCGACCAACAAGGCGGCCAGCCCACCCAGGCGCAGTATTTTGGGATTCATCGTTTTCCCATCAGGCCTTCAGGCCGAAACAATAACACCACAATCATGACCAAGAAGGCAATCACGTCTTTGTACGCAGATGAGATGAAACCGGCCGCCATGGCTTCGCTGACACCCAAAATCAGCCCGCCGACAATGGCGCCAGGAATAGACCCCAGCCCGCCAAGAATCAGCACCGCAAAGCCTTTGACGGCCAGGCCTTCACCGACGCCTGGGGCAATAGCGAGCAAGGCCCCAATTAGCGCACCGGCCGAAACGCCAAGTGCCGAAGAAATGGCAAACACCACCAGCGAAACCATGCTGACATTGACCCCCATGAGCACTGCCGCCTGGCGGTTCTGCGCTACCGCACGAATGGACTTGCCTGTCTTGGTTCGGCTGATCAGGATGGCAATGATGCCGATCAGCACGCAAGCGGTCAGGATCACCAGTACCCGCAACTGCGCAATCGCAATCCCCGCCACATTGAAGACGCCGCGGTAAGGGGTCTGGATGACAACCTGATCTGCGCCAAACACCAACAGGTTCAGCCCTTCAATCATCATGGTCAAACCCAGGGCAATGATGAACGCGTTGATGTGAGGAGCATCCTGCACAGGCCGGTAGGCCAAACGCTCAATCAACAAGCCCAGCACCGCACCCGCCAACATGGCCAGTCCCATGGCTGCAAAAAAAGGCAACCCCAAGCGCTCGGTGAAAACAAACGTGAGATATCCCCCAAACATGGCCACTGAGCCGTGGGCAAAATGGGCAATGCCCAGAATGCCAAACACCACCGTCAGCCCCAAAGCGATCAAGGTATAGACCGCCCCGATCGCTAAGCCGTTGAGGGCCTGTTGCAAAATTTCGGTCATCGTTAGGCCAGGTGTTTGGAAGCTAAAAGCTGTTGTCTCAAAGCAGATTACTTACCGCGAATGCTGCGCAAGAACTCGGAGTAGACCTTGGTGTCGGAAGGTAAATCTGACACATAGACCCACTTGCCCTTTTGCCACTGAAATGCACCGTTCGAGGTGTAAGCCTGGCCATTGCCATCAAACATGGTGCCGTTGGTGGGCAGGTATTTCATCACCGCCTCTTTGGGCACGGTCAAAGTGCGAATCGCGGCCAGCACCTTTTTGGTATCGTCTGCATTGCCAGCGGCCTCAATGGCGTTCTTAAGGACATAAACTTGGTCATAGGCATAAGGTGAACTGGGAGAAGGTGCTGCGCCAAACTTCTTTGTGTAGTTGGCGACATAGGTCTTTGCATTGGCATCCAGTGCCTCGATTGTCAGCTCGGTGGGCCGCAGGTCCCATACGCCTTCCATTTGCTCGCTGCTGGCGACTTTGAGGAACTGCTCCTCGCTGCCGCTGGTGAAACCGTAACGTGGCAACTTCATGCCCAGTTCGGTAGCCTGACGGTACACAAATGCGGCCGGCTCCACATAGCCCAGCACCAGCAGGGCATCGGGGTTGAGTGCACGAACCTTGGTGAGTTGGGGCGTCATGTCGCGGTCCTTCAGCCCGAAGGTTTCTTTGGCCACAATCTTGCCACCGGATTTGGCCAATTCACGCTCAAAAGCCTCTAGATACTGAGTGTAAAAAGATACATCCAGCGAACCAATCACGGCGACGTTCTTGGCACCGCGCTTACCGACAAACGTACCCGCAGCAGCCCCTGTGAAATCAGCAGGCGGACGTGTGCGAAACAAGTTGGGGGTGCCCTTGGCGGTGATGGCTCGCTCAGCGGCGTTACCCACCAGCATCACCACATTTTCTTTTTCAATAAAGGAAGCCACAGCGCTGGTCGACCCCGAACAGCAAAAACCGAGCAGGTACTTGACGCCATCGCGGTCAATCAATTTACGCACACTGTTGGTGGCTTCGGTGGGGTTGGCCTTATCGTCGTTACTGATGACTTTAAGCTTGTAGTTGTCGCTGCCCGCCTTGATACCGCCACGGGCATTGATTTCTTCGGCGGCCATTTGCACCGCATTGGATTGCGGCAGGCCATAAACTGCGCCAGGCCCAGTTAAGGCGTCGTTCACGCCAATCAAAAGTTCCTTATCCGCGGCGAGGGCGTTCAGCCCCCATCCTGTGCCTATAGCACTCACCATCGCAGCCACCACAAATCGTTTGTTCAATGCTTTCATTGCTTTATCTCCTGGTTAAATTGCCAACCCAACACATGTCTAACTGACTGAAAAAATTCAATAGCCAAGGTAAGCCTTGCTGACTTCGGGGTGATCTTGTAATTCCTGGCCGGTACCCGTGAGAACGATTTCGCCGGCTTCAAATACATAAGCTCGGTTAGATAGCCGAAGGGCCATTGAAGCGTTTTGCTCCACCAGCAAAATCGTTGTGCCCCGGGCTTTGATGCGAGCGATAGTTTGCTCCACCTCTTCCACAATTTTGGGCGCAAGTCCCAAAGAAGGCTCGTCAAATATGCACAGCTTGGGGCGTGACATTAGGGCGCGTGCGATGGCCAGCATTTCCTGCTCGCCGCCAGACAAAGTACCCGCAAGTTGCCGCAGTCGGTCTCGCAAAACCGGAAACAGGTCTAGCATTTCTTCCAGGTCACTGCGCTGCGCTTTATCCTGGCGGGTGTGCGCGCCCATTTGAAGATTTTCCAGTACTGACATTTCCGCAAACACCTGGCGACCCTCTGGGCACATGGTGATGCCTCGTCGCACGATGCTGTGACCGGCCAGACCATCAATCCGTTGCCCCTCAAATTCAATACGGCCAGATCGTGCTTCGATCAGCCCACAAATGCATTTGAGTGTGGTGCTTTTACCCGCGCCATTGGCCCCAACTAGGGCAACGCATTCAGAAGCATTGACCTCCAAGGTGATGCCATGCAGCACATCGACCTTGCCATATCCTGCCCGTAAATCTGTGACCTTCAACATCAGTGTGCTCCACCCAGATAAGCGTCGATCACAGCCGGATTGGCACGAATCTCGGCCGGCACGCCTTCGGCAATTTTTTGACCGAAGTTCAGCACCACAATGCGCTCGCACGCTTCCATGATTAAACCCATATGATGTTCAATTACCAGCACAGCAATGCCCTGCGCCTGAATACCCAAAATAAGTCGAGACAAGTCTTTACGCTCTTTGGCAACCATACCTGCAGCTGGCTCGTCCAACAAAACTAGGCTCGGTTCACTGGCCAATGCAGTGCCAATCATTAGAAGACGCTGCTGAGCAGAAGAAATGGCCGAAGCGGGCTGATCTGCCACATCGCCAAGGCCTACAAAATCAATAATCTTGTTCGCTTTGCGTAGTTGTTCAGCCTCTTCGGCTCGCGATCCAGTCAGGCGAAACACAGCACTGATCGGACTTAGTCCATATCGGGTGTGGCAGCCTGTCAGCACTTGATCTAAAACACTGAATTCTGGAAAGACACTAGTTGTTTGAAATGTACGTGACAAACCCAGCGGCACACGTGCGCTGATATTTAAGTGGTTGATGGATTGGCCAGCAAATTCGATGGCGCCTGAGGTCGCTGGAAGAGTTCCCGAAATCAAATTGACGGAGGTAGACTTTCCTGAACCGTTGGGGCCTATAAGACCCACAATTTCGGAAGGGTTGACGGAGAAACTCAGACCCTTTACGGCCTGTACTCCGCCAAAATTTTTACTGACCTGGTTCAGCACGAGCAAGGGTTTAGACAAGGCGGGCTTTCAGCAACATGATGACAGGGGCCATCACCACCACACTGCTAACTGGGCTGACCGACACGGCCATCAAAGTTTTGCAGTTGTTTTCTGGGTGTAAATTCATAATCAATTATTGCAATAGACCGGTCGTCTCAAAAATAGGTGTTTACCCTTTTAACGTTTAAATACACATTGCCGCCAGATACTAGACAGCGACCCGAGAGAAATAAATTCCAGCAAAATGATCGATCGGCGCTAAGCTCCGCGTTAGCTTGGCACGCAAAATAGCGCCCTCCCAGCCAATCCAAAAGAACCGTGAAAGTGCATGCGGGTCGTTGTCAGCGGCGATCTCGCCATTCTTTACTGCCTCATCTAAACAGGCCGTGACACGGGCTTCCCACGAAACCAGCACGTCCTCGAGCTGTACTCTGAAAGCGTTATCTAGACTGGCCAACTCTTGGCCCAGATTGCCAATCAGGCAGCCTCGCCGAAAATCGAAGCGCATCATGCCGTGTTTGGCATTCTCGACAAACGCCTTTAAACGCTCCAGAGGGGTAATGGAGGAATTGTCGAAAATACGGTCCATCTTGCGCGCGTAATAGTCAACGTAGTTTTGAATGACTGCAGCGCCAAACTCATCTTTACTTTTGAAGAAATGATAGAAGGAACCCTTAGGTACACCCACACGTTTTAAAACTTCCTCTATGCCAGTGACCTGAAAACCGCGCTCGGTAAGAAGTTCGGTGCCGCACCATACCAATGCACGACGAGTATCTGAGCGCCCCGCTGCTCGCTGAGCACGATCTCGAACGGGACCCTTCGATATTACTGATTCATCGATAACGGTATTCATAGCCACTTTTGAAAAATTCGAAGTTTAAACTTTCAACACATGAGATTAGACCAGTCTCTTCAAGAAGTCAATTGAACACCTCTGGTGGATCTATTTTTACCGTGGTGTCCATGTGACTGAACTGTTCAATGAGGTTTGGTTCGTGGAGAATTAAAATGGTGATTGAGAATGACTGCTTTAGAGCTCTCGCTGCGAATTATGGGAAACACTCGACAGACCACTTTGGGCTGTTGGCGCCGATCCAATATTGACCACCTGTTTAATAGTATCTGTCATAAAAATCGTCCCATCGCGGCTTTAATGGTGAGCGCGTTGTGGCAATCGCCCGTATGGCGAACGTAGTCAAACGGCTGGTGCAATACCAGTATGCGTCCAAAGATATGTTGTGGGAGATCACCGTGGAGGAGATTCATGTCAATAGTGCTTCATGCACCTCTCAGGCGATCAATAATTTCTAAAGTATTGACAGGCACTGCGTCACCATGCCAAGCCAAATGTCGATCAGGTCGAATCAATGCGAGTTTGCATTTATACAAATGCGCGGGTGGCGCGCACTTCACAACCTGGAGTGGCACACCTCGATTCGCTGCTGCATCAACAAAAGGTTTTGCATCAACATCATTGGTGAAAATAGCCAGAGAATACGAGTCGCCGAGTTGATCATGAAATGTTTCTGTTTCTGTGATTTTAAAATCTGGCACACGCGCGCCAGGATGATCAATTGGTACGTAGTTGTCCCATGTGTCAGCTATCTGTGCCGCACCTTGATGAAAAATAATCGGTGAATTTTCATACCGCTCGCCAAACTGAATGCCCGAGGTGTTGTACTCTTCTAAATCATCCACCACAGCAAACTCACCAAACACACGACGTGCCTGTTCACCCGCCTCATCTGCATCTTCAATATTGGCCGGCAATTGCCATGCGCCTTTTCGTTGAGAACATTTTACACCGAGTTGTGAATTTCTAAGTCCAATCGGACGACGCTCAGCGCCATAGGTATCAAGCAACGAAGGACCGCCCCATCCCTCAAAAATTGCGGCCAATTTCCAACTCACATTGATCGCGTCACCAATTCCCGTGTTCATTCCAAAACCACCCAATGGCGTGAACAAATGTGCAGCATCACCCACGAAAAACACACGCTCAGCTTGGTATTGATCAGCAACCAGCGCCAGTCCACCCGCCCACGGACCAGAAGAAATAATTTCGAAAGGAACTGGTTTGCCAAAAACAGCGTCTAAAACTTTTTCGTGATCAACGGTTTTCCAATCAACGCCTTCAGGTATTCTGTAGTGAACAATCCAACGCTCGCCACCATCTTGTGAAAACACAAACGCTCGAATCTCGTGATTGAGAATCCAGGTTAGGTTGGCGGGCTTGCGTCCACTTTCAGATATCAATGACGGTGCACGTATGAAATAGGTGAGCATGCTGCCTGCAACAAATGCATTTTCCATTTGTCCATCTTCACCAGTCATGCCAATACCAAAGTGACGCCTTGCAGGACTGCGCGCGCCATCGGCGGCAATCATGTAAGACGCAGATATTTGTGAACGCTCGCCCGTTTGAATATTTTCAACATCAACCAACACGCCCTCTGGCGAACTGACAAATCCAATCATTCGAAAACCAAAACGAATTGATACCGATTTTTTTAACTCGGCATTGCGTTTCAAAATCGGCTCAAGAAATAATTGAGAAATCGTGATGCTCCGCTCAGCTGATTGAAATTCAGGTCCCGGCAAGTTGGTTGTTGATCGCGACTTGTTTAAATCGATGCGACCAATTTCATGGCCACAAAAACGCGTTACAAATGCAACTTGTGGCGGATATTTGGCAAGGGGCGCATTGGCTCTGATTTCTTCTGAAATGCCCAATCGACGGAAGTGTTCCATTGATCGAGCATTCGTATTGTTACATCGCGGATGTTTAGCGGTCTCCAGATTTTCTGTGACCAAGACAGCGGGTACATTGCGGTGTCCCAACTCAATCGCTGCGCTCAACCCAACGGGACCACCACCGACAATGATGACAAATGTGTTTTCTTTTTTCATATGCCCCAAATTTAATAGATCAAAATTTTAGATTCACAACATCATGAAAATTTGATATTTGAATACTAATAATCGCCCACATTTTGTGCGTTTTATTTTAAAAAATGCAGTGAATTTTTCAGGTGTGCGGCTTGGGAATTCATTTTCTAAGCCGCTTCGATAATTCGCTACTTCGGGTTTTTTGCTTACCTGCGCAATGGCGCTGGCTAATCGATCAATGATGCCTCCCCTAGCAGGGGTGTTGATGTCGGCTTAGAGCTGGATGGCCTTTGCCCCAGTTGCTTGGTAAATATGCTGCTGTGCTTTTCAAGTCGCTCAGCATCTCGCCCGTTGATGTAAACGAGGCAACCCTCGCGCGCCAAGGCCGTGGCGCAGGCCAATCCCAAACCGCTTGTTGACGCAGCCAGCAGCGCTTTTTTACCTTGAATACCCAGATCCATGATGCTTCCAGTCTGCAGGTTGTAATTTATTCAATCACGATATTGTTTTTCTTGATGACCGCAGTCCATTTGCTGCGCTCGGTCTCCAAAAAAACCGAAAACTCTTCCGGGCTGGAGCCAATCGACTCACTGCCCACATCCCTTCTGGCCGCGACAATCTCCGGCATTTTCGCGACTTGCGAAAGTGCTGCGCTCATTTTGTTCACTATGGCGCTCGGTGTGCCCGCCGGAGCTAGGATGCCATTCCACACCAAGGGCTCGAATTTAGGGAGGCCGGCTTCAGCAAAGGTGGGCACATCGGGCATGAGGGGGTGACGGGTTTTGCCCGAGATGGCCAATGTGCGTACTCGACCGGCTTTGACCTGGCCCACGAGGGGCAGCATGGCCTCAAAGACCACCGAAATTTGGCCTGAGGCCAAATCGGCCAAAGGACCCGTGGTGCTGTAGTGGATGTAATGGGCGTCCAGACCGACCAAGTTGCTGAACCAGGCCGCCGCCAGGTGATTGACGGCACCTATGCCAAAGGTGCCGATGCTGGTGTATTTAGGATCTGATTTCGCCAGCTCGACATATTCCCCTAAGTTTTTCGCGGGGACTTGCGCGTTCACCGACAGGGTGTAGTTGGTGATGGAAGTCAAGCTGACCGGGATCAGGTCTTTTTTAGGATCGAAGTTCAGCTTGGGGTAGAGCGCCTGCATGGTGGTCAGGCTGGGAGTGCCGACCAAAAAGGTATAGCCGTCTGGGGCAGAGCGGATGGCTGCTTCGACGCCGATGCGTGTCGCAGCGCCAGGGCGGTTTTCAATCACAATAGATTGACCAAGGATGGTGCTCAGGTGTTTGCCAATTCGTCGAATATCGACATCAGGCCCTGTACCTGGAGGCGCTGGCAAAATGAATTTGATCGGCTTGCTGGGCCAGTCCTGCGCCCATCCCAGACTGCTGAACCCGCCCATGCAGATCAAGGCTCCAAAGAGCAGTTGGCGAAGGGCGAGTCTGAAATAGTTCACCATGTGTGTCTCCTCATGTCGCGTTCAGGGGCTAAGTTGTAAGGGATGCGATTGCAGCCGATTGCTGCAGACAGGCTTGCAAGCTGTCTTGGAGGTGTTGCACCAGGCAGGACAAGCCGCGTTTAGCGAGCGTGATCGCGCCCAACGTGCCGACGGGGCCTCCTCCAACGACCAAAACAGGCACCTCAATGGACGACGCGGTCGTGCGCTGTTTTCCGTTGATGTCCTCCTGGGTCGGATCCGTTAACATGACAATGAGACCTTTCAAAGCGCAAGGGCGCATGGGATGAATTGACTTCGGTCAAATTCAAAGCCATTTGTCACCGAGCTTATAGAGCTCAAGCTTGTGCGTCTAATGAATGTTTTTGGATTCTGCCTTGCACAGAACTGAACAATGATCAAACGTCAACAGCGTATTTCTTTGGAGAGTTTGCGACTGCTCGATGCCATTGAATGGCATTCCCTTAAACCTGTGGATACTTTTTACCGCGCAGAACCTTATGTCTGCTTTGTTAATTGAGAAGAAATGTCAGATTTTTATTAAAGGTCCGCTTAGGGCCTATCTGAGCCACTCGGCAATTGTTTGCGCACAGACCGAGTCGGTCCTTTAAGCAAAAATACATTGCAAGGTCGCCGGATGAAATCATCCCAGAAAACGGGTCTAGGGAAAGTTGGGGCCAGGATGGGGGTAAATTCACACAAGCTTAAAAAGGGGTCAGTATCCTGCTTGTGGAAATTGGTTAATCTTTTCTGAATTCACACTCTCTCCATGCACTTTATCTCTGTTAGGTTGGAACGTTTCTGCCTCATGACCCTGTGGATAACTTTTGCTCGGCGACTTATTTGTGTAAGTAGCGGTCTGCTAAAGGTACTTAATTCACTATCTAACTATACTTCTTCGGTATCCATAAAAAATCCTAAATTTTGTGCTTAAAAAA